>Ga0138266_1159493_pt1 | contig 10534 bp, 8 predicted proteins | sample RNAB_120151118_FD_105244 | JGI IMG/M metagenome (GOLD analysis project Ga0138266, IMG submission 105244) | Metatranscriptomics of polar marine prokaryotic and eukaryotic communities from Palmer Station, Antarctica after 192hr light incubation... | ecosystem: Environmental > Aquatic > Marine >... | reverse complement strand
TGGGGAACTGCAGAGCATTGTTAGAGGTCATTAGCGCTTGCCTGATTTCATGGACACGAAAAGTTTACCATTATACGGAGCTAAACCAAGATTATACAAAGGTTTTTACCAGTTATTGATATTGCTAAAATATAACTTAAACGTTGAATCAAGACGCCCCAGTCTTAGGATATACTGGGGCACTGAATGACTCACTCATGGCTGCTATGACCCAAGAAACTCACCCGTTTTCAATATTAACCCCTAGCTACATCATGGATGCAGTTGAAAGCCAAGGCTATGTGTGTGATGGGCGAATATCGGCACTTAATAGTTACGAAAACCGTGTCTACCAAGTCGGCCTTGAAGATCAAGATGTGCCTGTAATTGCCAAATTCTATCGGCCAAAGCGGTGGTCTTCGGAGCAAATATTAGAGGAGCATAGATTTAGTATTGCTCTAGCAGACTATGAGTTACCCGTAGTGCCTCCTTTGGTTAATTCACAAGGTTTAAGTCTATTGCACTATGAAGATTTTCAATTTGCTTTGTTTGAGCGTAAAGGGGGCCATGGACCCGAATTAGATGACCTTGATAATCTCTATACCATGGGCAGGTTGTTAGGGCGTATACACGCCCTTGGTGCGGTAGAACCATACCAGCATAGGCCTTCTATAAACCCTCAAACCTTTGGTCACGATAGTGTGGCCTTTGTGAGTGAGCACTTTATACCTAAATCTTTAAAAGCAGCATATGACAGTCTAACGGCAGACTTATTAAGTCGCATAGATACTGCTTTTTCGCAAACCGATAGTGTGAACTACATTCGCGTTCACGGAGACTGCCACGGTGGTAATTTGTTGTGGCGCGATGATGCTCCTAATATTGTTGATTTTGATGACTCACGGATGGCTCCGGCTGTTCAGGACATATGGATGTTGTTGTCAGGTGATCGTGACCGTCAGAGGGTTCAATTGTCTGAAATTGTGGAAGGTTACAATGAGTTCTATGACTTTAAGCCTCAAGAACTGGCGTTGATAGAACCGCTTCGAACCTTACGGATGTTGTATTACGCTGCATGGTTAGCCCGACGTTGGGAAGATCCAGCCTTCCCCCATAGTTTTCCATGGTTTAACACTGAGCGTTATTGGGGAGAGCATATTTTAGAACTAAGGGAACAGTTGTCGGCACTCAGTGAGCCAATGATGGAATTAATTTAATGCATGTTAATCGTTTAGTAGCATATTTGTCAGTCCTAATTGCCCTATTATTAAAATTTTAGCGGGAGTACCTAATGCACAAAAAGCCCTTATCAGGTGTTACCGTAATAGAGTTTGAAGGTATTGGACCATGTCCTTTGGCAGGCATGATGTTTGCTGATATGGGTGCAGATGTTATTGTTGTTGGGCGCAAAGTAAAGAACCTCAATGGGGCAAACTTTGCGCCAGAAAAAACTGCTGATGGCTTTTATCATCGCGGTAAACGCTCCATCCAACTGGACCTCAAACAAACTGAGGGAGTAGAGCTGGCTCTAGAATTAATTGCCCGCTCGGCGATTTTGATTGAAGGCTTTAGGCCAGGGGTCATGGAGAAGCTAGGGCTGGGGCCAGAAGTTTGTGAAGCGCTTAACCCAAAACTGATCTATGGTCGTTTGACAGGCTGGGGGCAAACAGGGCCGTTAGCGCAATCGGCTGGTCATGATCCTAATTTTGTAGCGCTCACTGGTGCAATGCACGCTGGCGCAAGGCCTAATCAAAAGCCTACAGTGCCATTAACTTTAGTCGGAGATGTAGGTGGTGGCACCATGATGCTTTTATGGGGCGTGATGTGTGCATTGTGGCAAGCCCAAAGCTCTGGCAAAGGGCAGGTAATAGATGCGGCCATAACAGACGGCTCTGTTTATGCATCTAGCCTACTATGGATGATTCACAATTCATCTCACTCTGCTGATCAAGTAGGCACTAGTTGGACTGATGGCGCTGCTCCGTGGAATGATAGTTATGTATGTTCAGATGGACATTACATTAATATCTGTGCCTTAGAACCCAAGTTCTATCAGCTGTTATTGGAACGCTTGGGTTTAACTCAAAAGGGCTGTTTTGAACACCAGTGGCAGGAGCAAAGTTGGCCCCAGGCACGGGTTGCTTTAAGTCAAAAGTTTGCCAGTCAAACGCGGCACCATTGGTGCGGCCAATTAGAAGGAACTGATGTATGCTTTGCACCAGTACTTAATTTTACAGAAGCTACACAACACCCACATCATCGAGCCCGTAAAAATTTTATTAAGCTAGATGGCGTCACACAACCCGCACCGGCACCAAAAATGGATCATAACCAAGGGCTACTTAATTCTGTGCCAAGGGCTGGCCAAGACACAGCCGATGTACTGGCACAATTAGGCATATCACCCGAACGCATTGCCCAGTTGCGGCAAGATAAGGTAGTTTAGGCATGGCTTAGCGCACCATATCAATCCAATCAGCAATTACTCCAGCCGCTGCTAATAAACTGGGATCGCTTTGGGCGTCATCATAATTAAATTCATGATCTTCAACGTCCGTTACTGGGTCTAACTTTTGGCCAAGTCGTAATGTGTTAATACGGCTCAAATACCAATTTTGCTGGTCTTGCCAGTACTGCTGACGCTGACTCAAGTTAAGACTAATTTGTTCTGGTCTATTACGTTGATGTTCAACAACAGCGAGGGTGTATTGCCAATCTGGGCTTTGTTGGTTGCGTTGCTCTTGCTGCGCCTGTAGCTGTGGAATAATCCGTTCAAATGCAAAGTAAGTTTTGTGATCAACAGCCTTAACTTGATCCCACTGGAGCGCATGGTCTTGTGTGCTTTCACCGACTTTAGTTGGGTCATCCAAACTGGGCAAAGTGATGTCTGGAATCACGCCTTTGTGTTGGGTACTCGCTCCAGAAACCCGATAAAATTTTGCTTGGGTAAACTTGATCTGGCCGCTAGTGAGATCACCAAATGTTTGCACTGTGCCTTTACCATAGGTCTGGCTGCCAACAATTAAAGCACGTTTGTAATCTTGCATTGCTGCTGCAAAAATTTCTGAAGCAGAGGCACTGTAGCGATTAACTAGAACCACTAGGGGGCCGGTGTAGGCCAAAAATGGGTTACGATCTATCTGTTTTTCGATCACTCCGTTGGCGTAGCGAACCTGAACTGTGGTGCCGGTCTCAATAAATAGCCCGGTGAGTTGATTCGCCTCTCGCAACGAACCACCACCATTGTTGCGCAAGTCAACAATAATGCCACTAACAGATTCCTCATTTAGCTCTTGGATAAGTTCATATACGTCTCGAGTAGAGCTACGATAGTTGGGGTCACCTTGCTTTGCAGCAGCAAAGTCCATATAAAAAGTGGGTAAGGTAATCACACCAAATTTGCGGGTTCCCTCTTTAGTCGGTAACTCAATCACTGATTTCTTAGCAGCTTGATCATCTAGCTCAACTTTGTTGCGGCGAATTTGAATCGTTTTTTTGGCTTGTTGTAAGTCGCCACCTGGAATAATTTGTAAATTAATAAGTGAGCCTTTTGGCCCCCTTATTTGGTCAACAACATCATCCAAGCGCCACCCTAGTATTTCCTGCATCGCTTCACCGTCTTGTGCTACACCAACGATGTAATCTGAGGCCTGCAAGTCACCAGCTTTATCAGCTGGACCGCCAGCCACCAAGCGAACTACCTTAGTGAACTCATCATCCCGCTGCAGTACAGCTCCAATGCCTTCCAAAGATAAGCTCATGTCGATATTAAAGTCTTCAACTTTGCGTGGCGAAAGGTATGAGGTGTGTGGGTCTGTAACTGTGGTAATACTGTTACTCACCACTTCATAGGCGTCTCGAAGTTCCACTTGAACTACTCGTTTGCGCATCGTGGTATAGCGCTTTAGCAACCGTTGCTTAATTTGATCAGCCGTTTCATTATCTAATTGGCCGTTTATAAACTCGTTTTTTAGTTGTTTGCGCCAAATGTCTTTAATAGCAGCCAAATTTTCCAAGCGAGGATCATCAAACGGTGATGTGCTGATGTCTTCAAGCAGTTCAAAGTTAAACATAGGTCCTTCACTGGATAACAAGGTCAAGCTGTAGTCTATGAATGCTAGGCGTCTTTGTTGTAATAAATTGTACAGCTGGCCCATAGCAACCAAGTCACCTTTTAATAAAAGGTCGTCAAGTTCACTATTAAGGTAATTAAATGGTGCTAAGTCAGCTTTGCTAAGGTAGCTGTGCTGAGGGTCGAGAAGCGTTAAATACCTATTAAACACGTCAGTGGCAAACTGATCGTTAACTTCCCTAGGGGAATAGTGTTGACGACCTAATAACTCAATAATTTCTTGGGCCAACACGCCCTGTTCCTCAGTGAACTTAATCTGTACTGGTGGATCAGTTGGGTTAGTTTGTGCTGTGGCAAACGGCACCACCATAAGGCTTACTAAAAATAGCACCTTAGCGAAGGTTTTGCGCCAATAAGCAACTATGAAAGGGATGTACAAAGCAGTCAAAAGAGTATCAGGAGTCATAAATAGTATGAAGGCCTTTAGTTAGACAATGGGGTTTAACAACGAAATCTCATTGATCCTATACTAGCTTGATTTTAGTGAGCTTTTCAAACGTCGAGAGCGAATGTAAGCTAATTTAGCCAATGCTTTACAGAATCGTTACGTTTGCAGCCCAGAATGTGGCAATATTAGCCCTTTGTAACGATGGAATAAGAAAAACCATGCCAAAACAAGGCTACCTCAGTGGACTAATGAGTTTTATTAGTGACTCACCAACACCCTTTCACGCTGTTGCTTCAATGGCCAGCAAATTAAGTGCTGCTGGTTATTACCAACTAAAAGTGGCGAACACTTGGCATTTAAAAGCTGGAGGGCGCTATTTTATTACCCGTAATGATTCAACTATTGTGGCTTTTCAGTTACCTAAAGAAAATGCTCTGCAGCGTCTACACATGGTGGGTGCTCATACAGATAGCCCGTGTTTAAAGGTAAAGCCTAACCCAGAAATAAGACGTAAAGGCTATCACCAGTTGGGTGTAGAGGTATATGGCGGGGCATTGTTACATCCATGGTTTGACCGCGATCTGTCTTTAGCTGGCAGAGTGGTTTGTCGTGATGCCAAGGGTTGCCTAGTGAGCCACCTGATAGATTTTAAGCGCCCAGTGGCATGTATTCCAAGCTTAGCCATACATTTAGACCGTGAGGCTAACAAGGGCCATACTGTGAACCCACAAACAGATCTGCCTGTTTTACTCGGACAGGCTTTGGGTGATGATTTTAATCTGCGCTCACTACTGGCGCACGAGTTAAACGCTAATGGGCAGGCTGTGGAGCAGGTGATTGATTATGAGTTAAGTTTCTATGACGTTCAGGCCCCAGCTTTAGTGGGACTAAAACAGGAGTTTTTAGCAGCGGCAAGATTAGATAACTTATTAAGTTGCTACATAGGCTTAACAGCCATGCTAGATGCTGAAACTGATCAGGGTATGTTATTGATCTGTAATGATCATGAAGAGGTCGGTAGTCAGTCAGCAGAGGGGGCTCAGGGTAGTTTTTTAATGTCTGTGCTGCGGCGCATTTACCCAACGGCTGAGCTATTACATCAAGTGTTAGATGCATCCACCTTTATTTCGGCTGACAATGCACATGGTGTCCATCCCAACTTTACTAATAAGCATGATGACCAGCACGGGCCTAAGTTAAATCAGGGGCCAGTAATTAAAGTCAACGCAAACCAGCGTTATGCTACCAATGCAGTGACTAGTGCAATGGTAAAAGAGCTGGCTGCCCAAATGGGATTGCCTATCCAAACCTTTGTGGTGCGCAGCGACATGAGCTGTGGCAGCACCATAGGGCCTATTACTGCGGCTCAGCTCGGTGTGCGTACATTAGACTTGGGAGTGCCCACGTTTGCAATGCACTCCATACGCGAGCTTGCTGGCAGTGCTGATGCAAAAATTACCCACAATTTACTAAAAAGATTCTTTGAGACACAAATAACTCTCTAGACGTTATTTACTGGTGCCTAATCAAAAAAGCTCGGCTGTTACCAAGCTCCGCAGCCTGGGCTAAATCGTTAAGTTGGTTTTCGGCAAGGGAGCCAAACCAGCTAATAACAGTGTGGCAAGTACCGCTCTTTAACGCTTGCTTGGCTAGGCTCATGGTGTCGTGGTGGGCATCAGGTTTTAGTAAGATGATTTTATCCAAGTCAAACCCAGCAGCCTTTAGTTGGGCTTTAGGCAATAACCTAGGCGGTGCAACCCAAGCTAACCAACGTTGGTCATGGCTGAGTTGTGCAAGCAATGGCAGCAATGTCTGCACATTGTTCCAGGCCTCACCGCGCATAATTATTTCTGTGATGCTACTAAGATCTTGCGCAGGCGTGTGTTCTTCTTGAGCCCAAAGGTCTAGCTGATGTTCTGCTAAAATTCCTTCGATGTTAGTCTCAGTTTTTTGCTGTTGTTGTCGCATCATATTGGCTCTCCTTCTGGTTTAGTTACCACGGCGTATGACACCGACGCTTAATCCTTCAATGCTTAAGTGTTGGTGCGTAAGGTCTACTTCTATGGGTGAAAAATCTGGATTTTCTGCAATCAGTTGCACGTGGTTACCATTGCGTTGAAAACGTTTTACAGTAACCTCATCGTTAAGGCGGGCCACTACAACTTGTCCATTTCTGGCTTGATCTGTTTTATGCACGGCTAATAAATCGCCATCATAAATACCGATGTCTTTCATCGACATTCCGCTCACTTTAAGTAAGTAGTCTGCCTTCGGATAAAATAGATTTTCTGGAATTGCGCAATAGTCGCTGATGTGTTCTTGCGCTAGCAGTGGGCTACCAGCAGCTACCATGCCAATAATGGGTAGGCCTAGGTCTACTTCATGCATATCGGGCACTCGTATACCTCGAGAAGCACCTGGAATGATCTCAATTGCACCTTTACGGGCTAGGGCTTTAATATGTTCTTCTGCAGCATTAGGTGACTTGAAACCCAGTTCTTTAGCAATTTCTGCTCGAGTTGGTGGGTAACCTGTTTCATTAATGTAGTTGCGAATACAGTCGAGTACTTGATCTTGGCGTGGGGTCAACTTAATCATATTACGTCCTCTAACACATACTGAATATGCTGGTTGTTTGTACAGTTACTGTATATAATACCAGTAATATTGACGCTGGCAAGTTTTATTTTCCCTAGCGGTTTTTCTGTCAGCTTTTAAGGCTAAAATGGTGTACCCTGATGAGCGATTATTCGATGCTAACTAAGAGCCTCTTCCGTGTCTGATTCTGCTTCTGTAAAACAAGATATACAACAACTTTACCGTCAGCTTATTAAGCAGCTAGAGCTGAAGCCTCGCTGGGGTCAAAAACAAATGATAGCGACTGTGGCTAATCATTTTTTGTCAATCGATATGGATGTTGATGGCCATCGCCGAGATGATAATCCGGTGTGCTTGGTTGAAGCGGGTACAGGTACGGGAAAAACCCTAGCCTACATGGTTGCCTGCTTGCCTATAGCTAAAGCATTAGACAAAAAAATTAGTCATTTCAACAGCAACTATCGCCCTACAAGAACAAATTGTACAAAAAGATCTGCCGGCCCTTAAAAAACATGGTGGTTATGATTTTGATTTTCAATTAGCAAAAGGCCGGCGAAGATACCTGTGCGTATCTAGGTTAGACCAAGCCTTGTCACAAAATGCCGCTATTGATCCAACCCAGGCGCTGTTTGAGGATGAGTTAGCCCTAAAGCTAGACGCGCAACAACAAACTTTGTACAAAGATATGGTAGTGCAACTTGGCAGCAATCAATGGGATGGCGACCGTGATGCTTGGAAAGACTCCTTGGCAGAGGATCATTGGCGGCCAATTACGACAGATCACAAAGGCTGCACTAACCGTCGCTGTAGCCATTTTAGTCAGTGCCCATTTTTTAAAGCTAGAGATGGTTTAGAACAGTCTGATTGCATTGTTACTAATCATGACTTGGTTTTAGCAGATCTGGCTTTAGGAGGGGGTGCTATTTTGCCAGCACCAGAAGACACTATTTATATTTTTGATGAAGGTCATCATTTAGCGGACAAAACCCTAAAACAGTTCACCCACCAGCAAGGTATTCGCCAACTTAGCCGCTGGTACGGGCAAACGCGCTCGGGCTTAAAAAAGTTTTTAAAAGAATGGCAGGGGGGTGGTAAAGGTGCCCAACTCAGTGGGCAGGTACAGGACCATCTGCAAGAACTTGAGCAGCAACTAATTAGCCTTGAACAATTTTTAGACCAGTCGGCATTTAGGCCCCAGGATGGTTACCAGCAGCAAGAAAATTATCGTTTTTCACAAGGGATCGTGCCAACCGAGCTAGTTCAAATCAGTCATGATATGGGCCTCAGCAGTGCTCGCTTAGCAAGAGATTTAGGCGCCTTACACACCTTGATGGACGATGTTGTTAAAGGTGATCAAAACGGTTTGCCTAAAGACCAAGCGGAGAACTACCTTGCGGCCTTTGGGGTATTACAACAAAACGCTGAGCAACAGCTAAGTTTATGGCAAGCTTATGCTAAAGTTGACCAAGAGAATGAAGTGCCCATGGCACGGTGGCTACAGTATTGGCAAACACCAGAGCGTGTGGATTTAGAGATGTCAGCAAGTCCTATAATGGCGGCTGAACTCCTGCAAAAAAACTTATGGCAACGATGTTTCGGAGCCTTGCTAACATCTGCTACCCTCACTGCTTTGGGCCGCTTTGACCGCATTGTAACCCATGCTGGTTTAAACCCACGTAGCACGATGCTGGCGGTTGCCAGCCCCTTTGATTTCTCTAAATCACAGATCTGTGTGCCCAAAGAGGCGATTGAGCCAGGGCCAGAGGCCGTGTTTGTGGATCATTTGATTGTAGGGCTCAAAGCTCAGTTAAATCAGGCTGAAGCCAGCTTAGTGTTGTTTACTTCACGGCGTGTAATGCAGTTGGTTTTTGAGGGTATGGAGGGTCTATGGCAGGATTTAATTTTGCAGCAAGGTGAATCTTCTAAGCAACGCCTATTGGACCAACACAAACAACGTATCGATGAAGGAGAGGGCAGTATTTTGTTTGGCTTGGCCAGTTTTGCTGAAGGTATCGATCTACCTGGCAATTACCTAACTCACGTGGTAATAACGCGGCTACCATTTACGGTGCCAGACCGCCCCGTGCCATCAGCTCTTGCTGAGTGGATTGAGAAGTCTGGTGGTAATAGCTTTGCTGAACTATCGGTGCCAGAAGCAAGTGTTAGACTGGTGCAAGCCACAGGTCGTTTGCTGCGTAAAGAAGAAGATAAAGGCCGCATTACTATTTTGGACAAACGTATTTTAAGTAAACGCTATGGCCAACAGCTTTTACAGGCGTTACCACCTTATCATCGGCAGTTTAGTTAATGAACGATTAAGGCTAATTAAAGGTATTTTGTGTAATGGTCTCAAACTCTCTATACTGCCTCGTTGAAGTTTATCTTAACGAGGCGTGCTCGCCTCTCAATGGAAAATCACCTTGAAATCAAATGATTCAAAAGCCTCTGGTCTAAACTGGTCGCTGGACGATTTTATCGTCCCACAGGAGGATGGGAAAACCCGCTTTCATGATTTAGATTTGCCCGACCAAGTGATGCAAGGTATTGCGGCGTTGGGGTATGAATACTGTAGCCCAATACAGGCATTAACCTTGCCTGAATCTTTGGCTGGAAAAGATATTACTGGGAAAGCACAGACTGGCTCAGGAAAAACAGCTGCATTTTTACTAAGTATTATTACTGATTTTTTAGACTTTCCCATAGAAGGTCCTCGTCGATTAGGTACCCCAAGAGCGCTTATTGTTGCTCCCACCCGAGAGTTGGTAATGCAAATAGCCAGTGATGCTGAGGACCTTACACGTTTTTGTGATGTCAACGTTCAGCAGCTTGTTGGTGGCATGGATTTTGAAGTACAGCAAAAGCAACTACAAAAGCAGCATACTGACATAATGGTGGCGACACCGGGTCGGTTGTTAGATTTTTGTCGCCGAGGGCATGTCAATCTGCGTGAAGTGGAAGTGATCGTCTTGGATGAAGCTGATCGGATGTTGAGTATGGGCTTTATCCCTGATGTGCGGGCTATTATTCGTCAAACACCAAAAAAAGAAGATCGCCAAACTTTGTTATTTAGTGCTACTTTTAGCGAACAAATATTACGCTTAGCAGAACAATGGACGTTTGAGCCCGTGCATGTGGAAATTGAGTCTGACGACCTAGCTTCTGCCACTGTAGAGCAGCGTTTCTTTTCTGTAGCCCGCGCTGATAAATATAAAGTGTTGCTAAATTGCTTAAAAACAATGGGCGTTGAGCGTGCGATTGTATTTGCTAACCGGCGTCATATTACCCGTGATTTAGCTGAAAAGTTGCAAAAAGACGGCATTAAAAGTGCTCTTTTGTCGGGCGAAGTTGCGCAAGTCAAACGGGTTAAAACCTTAGAGCGGTTTCGCAGTGGTGATACACCTATTTTAGTCGCTACGGATGTAGCAGGCCGAGGCATC
>Ga0138266_1246153_pt1 | contig 10576 bp, 10 predicted proteins | sample RNAB_120151118_FD_105244 | JGI IMG/M metagenome (GOLD analysis project Ga0138266, IMG submission 105244) | Metatranscriptomics of polar marine prokaryotic and eukaryotic communities from Palmer Station, Antarctica after 192hr light incubation... | ecosystem: Environmental > Aquatic > Marine >... | reverse complement strand
TTTAAATATTTCATTTTTTAATTTTATTTTTTGAATATACATTATCTAAAAGACCCTGAATTTGAATTTTCTCTAATCGAGCCTTAGTTGTTTCAATATCCATTTCTATATATCTTAATGGCTGATTTACATACATCCCAGAAATTTTTAAATCTTTAGAAACAGAAGAGTTTCCGCCAATATTAATTGCATTCGCAACACTTACACCTGGGTTAAACAAACAACTCGTGCCTATATAAACGTTATTTCCAATAGTAATATCACCATCCACTCTAATTCTATCAACTCCTTCTTTTGCATGGACGTAACCATGTGTCCAAAATTGACTTCCCATGCCTGCTACTTGACTGTGACTTCCGAAAGTAATGCTACAGGTGAGATCGAAAAAATTACTATATGTTATCCCTGTTCCTGCTTCTAGTCTGAGGAAGGACTTACCATAAGTAACTGAAGAAAGCGCACGGGTAAACTTATTTAATCTACCAATAATACTTTTTTCTCCTAAACAAACATTAATTGGTCCTTTAAAATAATTTAAATTTTTTATTATTGATCCATTAGCCATCTTTAAATCTAAAATCTTAATAAAATTTAAATGACCAATACTAGAATATTCGTTTAGTTCTAGATTATTTACAAATAAAAATGAAAAACCTATTTTTGATTTCCAATTTATTTTATGTCCAAGCATTTTTAAAAATAAATGTGGAAGTTTACTCGGTAAAAGAGCAAAAAATGCGGTTAAAATTTTCTTCATATCATTTTAAAATTCGTACATATTGTGTTTTTCCATGTCCTTTAGAGATTTTTAATTTCCCAGTTAAAAGTATATAAATTAAACCGAAAGCTACAAATGAACATATAGTGTATATGCCTTGCGCACCATTTATAAAATTAAAAACTGGCATAAAAAAATTAATAATTAACATATAAAAGAGTAATGGTATAAATTGAAACCTACCTGCCATTGTTTTATTAAATAATAATTTCTGAAAAACTCCAAAGAAAAACATAAAAATAAGTGAAAACCATCCAAAGTCAATAAAAATAGGCCCGAAAAAAGTCGTGTAAATTCCAGTTCTTGTTGGTGCATTCTGTATTTCCTTTATATCGAAATTTGTTCTAAAAATTGTATTTATAAATTTCACAAGAATATTAAAAGTATAGGCTCCATAGTAATGATTTTTTTTGTAATTGTTATAAAGATAACCAAACTCAAATACTCCGTGCAAATAGTATTGCGCAAAATTAGTGGCAGTTAACCTTGCTGCTTGAAGGGTTTTATTACTTGATTTTATAATTTTAACTTTGGTTTCTTCTTTAGGAGTTATAGTAAAATTATAATTAGATCTTTTTAAAATATGTTCAATAGCTACCTTGTCTGTCTTAGCAAAATCTTTTGTTCGTTCTATAAATAGTTGGGTAGAAAAAATTCCTAAAACCGAAAGTATTCCTAAAATGATTAAAAATTTAATCGGTGTAACTTTAACTTTTTTAAAGTAAAATAAATATGTAGTAAATAGAATTATAATTACAAATAACCCTGATCTAGATCCTAACATTATGAACTCGAATCCCGCAGAGAAAAACAAAAACATACACAACAAAAACAACCATTTCTTTTTAGGTTGTATCATATAATATATAAAAAGAGGTAAAAAACAAAAAGCATTTGTTATCGCAGAAATAATACTTATTACAGAAACGCCTGATTTTTCTAATAAAATTCTATTGTAAGAAATAGAATTCTGAAAAGAGGCTCCACGTATATAAAATTTATCTATTATTTTCAAAACCAATCCTATAGAAGCTATAAAAATAACAATATATAATATTTTCCAAAGAATTCTTTTATTTACAGTATAAGTTAACTCTTTTTCAGATTTAGTTCGGCTAATTATTTTTAACCCCAAGAAAAAGAAAATATAGTTAATTATAAGATAAAAAAAAGGTGTAAAGCCTATCTGAAGTTTTACTCTTAAAGGTATTAAAAAAAAAATAATCAACCAGAAAAACAGCCCTACTAAACTAATTTTTAGAGGATTGTATTTCTTCAAAAAAGAGACATTAACTGGATTATTCATTGGTTTCTATTACTGAATCAAAAGCTATTACTAAATCATTAATATTTTCTTTTGAAACAGAAGTTTTATCTGTAAAAGGATCAGATACTTTTCCACGATAACTGGTACTATTCAAAATATTAATAAAAACTATTTTTTCTTGTTCATTTAAAATTTTAAATTCTTTCATTTCAACCAGAGAAATAATATTTTTTAAGTCTTCTTTTAAGTCTTCTATATAAATACAGTTCTCCGCTAGATTATTAATAGTTTTTATTAGTGTTACTACTGGTTTATTACTTAAAATACATTCGATTGCAATAGTACCTGTTACTGTAACTACTAAATCTATTTTTGGTAATACAGCATCCATTTTAACAGAATGATGAATAATTTTTATATTTTCTTGTTGAGCAACATAAGATATTAATTCTTCTGTTAATTCATAGTTAGATTTGGGATTTGGCTTAATATATAAAACAGTTTTTTTAGGCAAAGCTTCATATGTTTCTTGGATCAAATTTTGTTGATTTCTATATTTCTTGCCCCAAACATCTATATTTGCCTCTGGCTGCATTTGTAACGGATAAAGCACCTTAAAAAAAGAACTTTCTTTAATCTCCATCTCTGCATTCTGATCCCAAAGCTCTATAATCTTTTGTTTCTGTTGCTCTATTTTATATTTTAAAGATGGATGCGGTGTATTAAATTTTTCACCTCTAAAATAAGAGTATATTTTTAATATTTTATCCCTTAATTTAATATTATCTGAAACACTAATCGACTTCATATAGTCTGGTACAATTTCCCTACCAGCAACCTGATTAATAGTCTGCATTGCTTTTTCTTTTTCTAATTGCTCTTTACTACCACGATAAGGCTCTAATGTATTGTATTTATAAAACGAAAAACGACCAACAGGAAATCTAGAAGTTGATGGGTTTAAATAAAGTATCTTTAATTTTTTACAATTATAAATAACTAATAATTCGTGAAAGGCTGTAGATTCTCCAAAAACAAAATCTGGTTTTAGTTCATTTAAATATTTTTCAATTTTATTATTATAATAATAAAAATAGGATGTATTCGTTTTATTAAAGTAGTTTACTTGCCTGTCACTTTCAATAACATCCTCTACTCCTTCGTCTTTTCTGTATCCCTTTAAATCACCTGAAGGGTACTCAATAATAAAATTTTTAAACCTATTAGAAGGCGAAAATTGTTTATTCTGAGTAAGCCAATAAATATCATAGCCCTTATCAGCTAGTTGATTCGCTATAGCCTCAAAAAAATAAGTTTTATGTCTATTCTCTATAAAAAGTAATTTCATACTATAAGCTTTCAATCATATTTAAATACAATGGTTCACCTCTTTCCACATCTTCAGAAAACACCTTACCTAATACCTCATAATAGTATTTAGGGTGTAAACCATACCCAGGTCTAATAGAGCGTATATTTTCTTTAGTAATAATTTCTCCCTTCTTTACATTTTCACAGACGAATAAAGATCTTGCAAACTTCTTGTTCTTTTTCACTTTCTCAGAAATTTCATAAGATACTATACCAAGTAATTTCTCGGTATCTCTTACTTTAGAAACCATCTCTGTAAACTCTGTCACATCTAAAGAAAAGTCAGCATCAGGGCCACCAATAGACTTGTCTAAAATAAAATGTTTCTCTATAACTTTTGCTCCCAAAGTAACTGCGACAGTGGGGGCCAATGAACCATATGTATGATCACTAAAACCTACTTCAACCTTAAAACGTTGTTTTAAATCAGGTATTGTCTTTAGGTTTGCTAATTCTAAAGGGGCCGGGTAAGATGAAGTGCATTTTAATAAAATAATATCATTATTCCCTGCTTTTCTGCAGGTATCAACAGCTAATTGAACATCTGCTTCTTCTGCAATTCCTGTAGATATAATAATTGGCTTTCCTTTTGATGCTGTATATGCTATTAATGGTATGTCTTGTATCTCAAAAGATGCAATTTTGTATGCAGGAACATTTAGTTCTTCTAGAAAATCTACAGCCGTAAAATCAAACGGTGAAGAAAAACAAATTAAACCCTCCGCCTTCGCTACTTCAAATAATTTTTGATGCCATTCCCAAGGAGTATAAGCTTCTCCATACAATTCATATAGCGTCTTTCCGTCCCAAAGTGTTCCGCCATCAATTTTAAAATGTTCGTTATCACAATCTATAGTTAATGTATCTGGAGTGTATGTTTGCAACTTAATAGCATCTGCGCCAGCTATTTTTGCAGCTTTGATAGTTTCAATTGCTACATCTATACTTCCATTATGATTTGCTGATAATTCTGCAATAATAAAACACGGGTTATCTCCTCCTATTAAACTATTTCCTATCTTCATTCTTAAATTTTTTTCCAATTTTAAAAACACAATTTTCTGTTCTAATTGCATCTAACTTTATAAAACCTTCTCCTGTTTTTACTATAATCTCTGGATTAATTTTTACAATTTCTCCATTTTGTGTGTTTGAATTACTTTCATAATCAACTTTTGAAACTTTATCTATTATAATTTTCTGACCATTATAAAACGTAAATGACCCAGGGTAAGGGTTTGCTTGCGCTCTCACCCAATTACTAATTACCTCTGCATTCCAAGACCAATTAATTTCGCCATCTGTTGGTGTTCTTTTACCAAAATAAGAAGCATCTTCTTCAACTTGTCTTGTTAAATTTAACTGATTTAATTTAATTTGATCTAATACTCTTTTTATTAAAGGAAAATACTCTTTTGAGTATTTCTCTAATATCGTTCCTCCTGTATCATTTTCTTTAATTGTAATCTCTACTTGATCAATAATGTCACCTGTGTCACAACCAGAATCAATCAAATGCGCAGTAATTCCAGTCTTTTTTTCGCCTTTTATAATTGCCCAAACATGCGGCGTTCTACCCCTATATTTTGGCAATAAAGATCCATGAATATTAAACGTTATTTTATTTGAATGACTATAAACATCTCGTTCAATTAAAAATAAATAATTAATGGATGCAATTACATCTACTTTAATATTTTTAATAAATTCATAACCCATACCATTTCTAGGATTTCCAGAAAAAAGAGGAATATTTTTTTCTTTTGAAAACCGTATTATATCTAAAGATTTTTTATCAGTTAAAATAAACTTTATTTCATACTTGCTATTAATCTTTACTAAAGTATCAAAACCTAAACCTCCACTGCAGAGCACTCCTAGTGTTAACATATACTTGAAATTAATTTACAGTATCGTTCTTTAATTTTTTTGTCAAATATTTTATGTTGTGAATTTATCAATTCTTGAAAATCAGAATTAAAAAATAAATGCAGCTGCGCTTCAAAAGATTCTACATCAAAATTTTTAATATGTCCCATTTCAAAGATGGCTTTTTCATCTGCAAAGCCATGATAAATACCCTCCTGATTATCAACAAAAAAACCACTTAAAATTGGCATTTTCACACAACAAAGCTCATATAAAATAGTACTAGCTGGTGCAATTGCAAAGCTTGAATCTATCATGATTTTTGACAACTCTTTTTCTGAAAGGTTTTGAAATATTTTAATTTTTTTTTGAGTTATATTGTATATTTCTTTGTGTATATAAGCTCCTCCCAAAAAATATTTATCTTTTTAACTTGAGGCATATTTAATAACGCTTTTGTTGCTTTAAAAGTTAAATTAAAAGGATCTGCACCACCAAAACAAACAAAAGCTGTATCTATTTTTTTTAGAGTATTCTTTTTCTTTAACAACTCTAAAAAAGTTGGGCGCAATAAAGCATATTTTGTTCCTAATGCAAGTTTAGTATTTAATTCACAAGAGAAATTTTCTGAAGATATATTTGGAGAATGATTGATAATTATATCAGCAAACATATGCTCACTTGCTAAATCATCTATATAGATTAATTTAAAACCTTTCTCTTTTATTCTTTTTTGATAGCTTGAATTAAATTGATATCCGTCTGCAATTAATAAATTTTCATACATATCGAACTCTTCGTTAATCCAATCAGGCTCTTTATCAATTGTAATTTCCTTGGGTATTATTTTCTTCTGGTAGTTTTTGGGAATAATATTTAGAGCGGAATTTTCTGATGTTAAAAAGATAAAATTAAAATTATCTTTAAGCATTTCCACCAAACTAAATAATCTATATAAATGACCTAAACCGATTTCTGGATTTCCATCAGCTCTAAAAAGAATTTTCTTTTTCATCTAACAATAATTTATATTTCAATTCAGCTAATTTCCAATCTGTTTCTGTATCTATATCTTGAGCTTCTAATTCATTTATTTCTATACAACCTGTGTTATTAGTCCAGAGTTTTTGTTTTTCAATAAATGCACTAACGTTTAGGGCATAAAATTGCCCTGCATCGTGAAATGTAGGTTCTAAATCTTGCGATCTTACACTCATTTTTGATACATCAATCATTTCAACTTTATCTTCTTTATTAATTTTTATGGCTCTTTGTATAGGAAAACCATATTTTAAAACAGAAAAAACAGCATCTAATTTCTCTTGTTTTAATTTCTTAAATGCTTTAATTAATAAATTACTAGATACAAATGGTGCAGTGGGATAAATACAAATACAATATTTAAATAATTTGTTTCTTGTTTTGTATACTTCTAAAACCTCATTTATAACAGCAGCGGTTGTTGCAAAATCATTTGCGTTCGTTTCGCTTCTCATAAAAGGTACTTTTGCACCATATTTAATAGCTATCTCCCTTATCTCTTCATCATCTGTAGACACCATAACTTCATCAAAAAGTTTACTTTTTAAAGCAGCTTCAATTGAATAAGCAATAATAGGTTTTCCTAAAAAATATTTTATATTCTTTCTTAGAATACGTTTACTTCCTCCTCTTGCCGGTATTATTGCTAGTTTACTCATTTAAAAAGAAAGTATTTTTTCTATAACAAATTCTTGATCTTCATTAGTCAATGAAGGATACATTGGCAAACTTAAACATCTTGAATAGTATTTTTCTGCACTGCTTAAATCAGCTTCATCATAACCAACTTCTTGATAATAAGGTAAAGTATGCACTGGGATATAATGTACTTGAGTGTAAATTTTAAACGCTCTTAAGTAATCGTATAACGCTGTTCTTTTTTCAACTTCAATTACAAATAAATGATGCGCATTATAACTGCCTTTAGGTAAACTTTGAAACTTTATTTTTCCTTTAAAAGCTTCTTTATACTTCTTTGAAATTTCATTTCTTCTCTCTACTCCTATATTATTTTTAGCAAGCTGCGTAATTCCTAAAGCACACTGTATATCCGTTAATCTATAATTAAAACCTAATTCTTGCATCTCATAAAACCACCCACCATGATTTTCACTCATGTTTTCTTTGGTAATTCCGTGAGACCTTAACGAAGATAATTTTTTATAGAGTTCCTTAGAGTTCGTAGTTACCATTCCTCCCTCTCCACATGCCATATGTTTTACCGGATGAAATGAAAATACACTTACATCTGCATAATTTCCATTTCCACATTTTTGATGCTCTCCTGAAGAATCAATAAAAGAACCTCCTGGGGCGTGACATGCGTCTTCTATAATCCAAAGATTGTGTTTTTTGGCCAATTCTTTGAAGGCTTCTAAGTCTACCGGAAGCCCTGCGAAATCTACGGGTATTATTCCTTTAAAAAAACCCTTTGGTTTACTTTCTATTAATTTTCTTGTACTATCTAAAGATAATAAATAAGTATCTTTATCTATATCTGCAAACCAAGCTTCGCCTCCTACATATCTTATACAATTAGCAGAAGCAGCAAATGTAATGGGAGTTGTGATGACTCTATCTCCTTTCCCTAAACCTAAAGATAGGACGGATAAATGAAGCCCTGAAGTTGCATTATTTACAGCAACAGCATATTTAGAACCAACATAAGAAGCAAATTTTGTTTCAAATTCTTGAATTTTTGGTCCTTGCGTCAAAAAATCTGCTGTCAAAACTTTTACTACCGCATCTATATCTGCTTGGTCGATATTTTGCTTACCATAAGGGATTACTTTCATTATAATGAAAATTTAGAATCTACATGCTCTCGTATAAGGCTCCTTAAACTCTCTACTGTTTCCCAATCTTTATTTTCATTAGAATTGTAACTAAAGCCTTTGGGCACTAATTTGGCTTTAAAATTCTTAATGAAATCTTCTATTTTCCAATAAGGTTGTGTTGGTAAAATCGCATAATAACTTCCTAAATCATAAGTATTCATAGCATCGGAAGCTGTAATCATCTCTTCATGAATTTTCTCACCAGCACGAACTCCTACAACTGGTTTTTCACAATTCGGACCAATGGCCTCTGCAACGTCCAGAATTCGATAAGATGGTATTTTAGGTACAAATAACTCACCTCCCCAAGCGTGTTCTAAGGCATGCATAACCATATCTACTCCTCCTTGTAAAGAGATATTAAATCGAGTCATATTTGGATCTGTTATTGGAAGTATATTTTCTTGCTTCTTCTTATTAATGAAAAAAGGAATTACAGAGCCATTAGACCCCATTACGTTTCCATAACGCACTACAGAAAATTTTATAGGGTTTTCTCCTGTTATATTGTTAGCTGCAATGAAAAGTTTATCTGAAGTTAACTTTGTTGCTCCATATAAATTGATTGGTGCACAAGCTTTGTCTGTGGAAAGTGCCACCACTGCTTGCACGTTGGTTTGCAAACAAGCTTCAACTACATTTTCTGCGCCTCCAATATTTGTTTTTATGCATTCATCAGGGTTGTATTCTGCGATATGAACATGCTTCATTGCTGCGGCATGAATTACATAATCTATGTGCTGAAAAGCTCTAATTAAACGATCTTTATCTCTAACATCTCCTATAAAAAAACGTATTTGAGGATATTTTTCGACGGGAAACTCTTGGGCCATCTGAAACTGCTTTTGTTCGTCTCTCGAAAAAATAACCAATTTCTTTATTCCCGGATACTTACTTAATATATGTCTGGTTAAGGCCTTTCCTAAAGAACCTGTACCTCCAGTAATTAATAATGATTTTATATTTAAATCTAACATTTTTTATCTTCTTTTTCTGAAATTATAATTTTTTTTTAGCAATTTTTTTTAGCAATTTTTGTATGTTAATTATTTTTAATTGGCACTATAATACAAAACGATAATAAATAATTACTTGAATTCTTACTTAATATAATTATTTAAATATCTATTTAATTGCATGATAAGTATACATAAAACCATCAATATCCCGCCTATAAAAGCGTATTGGAAAATTGCGTTTTTTAGTATTCCTCCTTCTTTATAACCTATTGGCTGAAAATTAGAAATTATATTTACTACTTCGTATTCTCTAGATTTCTCCATTAACACTGCTTTTAATGCTGAATTAATCTTTTGTTTTGTGTCGAAAATCTCTAATTCTTTTGTAGTTTTTTTGCTACCACCTAGATCTATATTAGTACCATTTGTTTGCCTCTTGGACTCATCTAACATTACTTGCATGTATACCTTACTTAAAGTATCTGCTTGTATTAGATTTTTACGTAATAACAAATCTGTTCTATTTAAATTTTCATTGGTTAAACTTTTAATCCTACTAAAATATTTATTTGTTTCAATTGAAGAAATAATCACCTCTTCTAAATTTTTGAAAATATCATTTTTACTAGAAACAACTTTAATTTCATGAAATTTGTAATCAAAATCTGTAAATGACTTTTTAAAATCTAGAAAAGAATAACTCTTAATCGCAGTAGTATCAACAGAAATAGCAAAACTATTATACGTGTTGATAATGTCTTTATCGTTAAAAATAGGTTTTATTGAAAAACTTTTAAGCGATTTTGCAGTTTCTTCATCAATATTAAAAGTACTCTTTAACTTTTCTATTTTTTTTTGACTTACCAAGTTACTATAATAATTTATTGACGTATATAACTGTTTTGTACTATTAAAGTTTGGTTGCACTATTAAATCAGAACCATATGATTCTTGTTTTTTAAACTCAAAAAAAGCACCAGTTAAAGCACTAATTATTATTGAAATTCCAACCTTAATTGCATTCTTTCTAAAAAAGATTAAAACTAAAATTATTGAGTGAAAAATCCCTTTAAAAATATTTCCTATAAAATTGAAAAACTTAGAAAAGCCTTTTCCTATAATAGTAAATAAAGAACCTAAATCTACTTCTTCTTCGTTGTTACTTTTACTATTCTCTTTTTGCTGATTTGTTGACATTTGTTCTTTTTCTTATTACAATTTAACTGTTGAAAATTTGTTCTATTATTTTTTGTGTAATCGCATATGTTGGCGTTACGCCAGTCATACCTAGCCCTCCAGAAGCTAGTGTTGCACCTGTTTCTAATGGGTTATCAGAAGCATAATACGCATACCTCACTTTTACATCTTCAGAAATATTTCCTCTAATTTTAGATGCAGATTGTATTGCTTTCTGATAATGAGCACCTTCCATTTCTAAACCAATAACATTCCA
>Ga0138266_1007872_pt1 | contig 10637 bp, 18 predicted proteins | sample RNAB_120151118_FD_105244 | JGI IMG/M metagenome (GOLD analysis project Ga0138266, IMG submission 105244) | Metatranscriptomics of polar marine prokaryotic and eukaryotic communities from Palmer Station, Antarctica after 192hr light incubation... | ecosystem: Environmental > Aquatic > Marine >... | reverse complement strand
GGAGTAAGTAAGTCTATCGGCCTTGAAGAGACTTCTTCCAACCTCAGAGTAGCAGAGCTTAATGAGGCAATCAGACAGCTTGGCCAACTTTTCTTCAGTGCTGTTGGCGTTAGGCTTCACATCCAGAGCTCTTCTGAATAGTTTAATGAAAGATGCCAAGGAGAACTGGTACATGTTGTTCATCTTAATCAGGTCACCAAAGACCATGAATAGGTTACTGCCGATGTGAGCGAAGTTCCTGTATACCTCACGCTGCTTGTCAAGAGACACTTACAGTTAGGTGGACTCTTAGAGAGCTTGTTCGATTTGAGAACTCTGAAGTTTAGTCTGGTTGAGACTGTCGATGAGGCTCTTGTTCTCAAGAATGTTACCCGTAGAGCTAGCTAGTTCTTCTAGGAGCTTCTTCTCATACCCAGCTAGTTAAATCTTAAGCCTCTCTTCGTCTTCAAGTAGCTTTGTCTTCCTGGCTTCGAGCTCAGGCTGCTCGTAGTTGATCGTGATAGAAAGGAGCTGTCCTTCCAGACCACTCTTGGTCACCGTGAAATTGACACTAGTAACGAGGGCTGAACAGTTGGGAGGGATCTCAACGAACTGATCACGGGTGGCCATGTAGAGCCTGAAAGCTGGGTTGTAATCGACAGCTTTTTCACCAATTTGCACCACTTATCTAGGACCTTGCTGGAGTAAGTCTTTCCTCAGAATAGGCACGAGCAGGGACTCAATGCCATCAACTTCTTAGATCACCAGGACCTTACCGAATCTGATGGCCAGTTCGATGTTTGTGTTGAATTTAGGGTCCTGGTGGTTGAGCACTTCCAGGTTATCATTCTGCTGCCTGAGAGAGTTTTTCATCCACTCAGTAGCTTGGGTTGCGGGGTCAATGATTAGGGGAGTCTTGATTGTGTTCATAATCATGATAGCGTTCTCCATGGACAGACCGTCAGCAGGGAGGCCTTCCTTCTTCCAAGTGAGCATTTACTGTTCAGAGGACAAGAAGTTTTTGAAGCTGAAATCATTCAATTGTCCTTTGAGCCCACTTTTCCAGTCTTAGAAGATCTGGTCACGAAGGTTTTCGTTGGCGCCTCCAAGGTAGGTGAGGTACGCACTGCTGACAAGAGAGTGGATAGGGACCTAGTCCATCGCTTGCTGGAGCTTTCTGACTTCATGTCCCCAACGCTCATTCTCGCCGGATAGTTGGCCGAGAAGCTGAGTGGCAGAGTTTAGGGTAGCTTCCGTAGCGTTGAGATTGGCTTCGAGACGGGCAGCGACCTTAGTCTTCTATTGGAAGGTGTCGTTCAGTTCGTTTTCTTTCTCTGCGAGCGTGTTGAGTTGCAGCTGGCACTCGTTGACGCGCTCCTGAGATTGGTGCAATTTCTGAGTCAACTTGTCTAGCTCTGAGGTGAGTGGCTCGATCTTCAGCAAGACTTCAGAGTACTTGATGTTGGCGGTAACCCAGGCTGCGAGGGGAGCACAAGCCGTAGAAACTTACTTGATTCTAGTCTATTCGAAACTCTAGGGGTTTTAGCCGATGATCTTGCCGACCTTGTTCTTCATAGAGTTAGAGACCTGGCGGGCATCGAAACCTAGGATGGCGTTGATGATTCCAGCACTTCCAAGGAAACGCTTCATGCCAGCCCAGGAGATATCGTCTTAGCCCATCATCTGCATCACTGCTCCGAGCACGTGCTAGACAGGCTCTGGGGGAATTCTGAAGTTTTTCACTTCGTTCAGGTTGGAAGACTTCAAATCTCCAACGGCAGCCTAGGCAGCGTCAACCTCAGGCTGGACTCCAGAAAGCTCCTACTCAACCTGTTGCTTTCTATCCTGAATAGCAACTTCGTCCTTGGTGCAGCGGGACTAAAGCTTATCTACCTCAGCCTTCCTCTCAGCAGTCTCCTTCATGGCATGTTAAATCTGTTTCATCGCTGCGTTCGCTTCCTTCTACTTATGTCCGAGCTCAATCTTCTTTTCTCCAGCATCCTTGCTCAGAGTATCGACTGTCTCTTTGGCTTCCTAAAGCTTCTCAAGTCCAGCTATCAGATGGGCGCTCTTGCCTCCACTGGTAGCTATGATCTTAGAGAGGATGAACTTGAATTATTAAATGAAGTTCACAAACCTCTGAGGGCTGGTGGTGAAGTGAGACGAGGAGGAGTTGTGGAGGAATACTGCACTGCTTATAATTGGCTCAATGACCTTGGAGAGGTGGTCAGAAACTTCGACCAGCTCGTTCCTAGCAACGATGCCCATGCTCTCTTTGCTCCAGCCGTCACTCCACAGAATAGTACACTTCGTGAAAAGAGCGGGATTCTGGGCGCAGTTGGAAGCGAATTTAGGGTGCTGGTTGTCCAGACTCAGCACGACGGACAGGTTCTTCTTGATGCGGCTGACGTAGAACTCGAACAAAGTACGGCATTCATACTGCTCTGCCATCTCGTCTTTCAGGCTGCTGAGGACTGGCTCAAGTTCTTCAGGGGAGTAAAGGCCGGGGACTTCTCCAGCAGAAATTAGCGAGTTAATGTATGTCAAAAACTCATCCTTGAGCAGCTGATGGTCTTCAATGTAGAGGACCGTTTTGGTGTTTTCGACACCAGCCATCTCAAGGGCTCTCTTTAGGTCACGCTTAAACTCCTTCATCCCGTAGTCACGGTTAATGTTGGGTGAGAAAAACTCTGTGTTGAGCATGTGGGAGATCAACTAGGTAGCCTACTTGCGGCCAACTCCAGAACGCCCTGCCAACAGGAGGCAACCTCCCTGCTGAGAAAGAGATCTCTCAATGAAGGCGAATAAGTCCAGCACTTCCTCAATAAGGTGGACGTCGATTGCCTTGAACTCACGCTCATAAGCTCTCATCTAGCCAGTGATAAGCGAGATGAAGTCATCCTTAGGGATTCTGCCAAGAGAAGGAAGTCCCTTGATAATACTCTCAGACCCAATGACTTTGCTAATGAAGTAAACGTCCTTAAGCTTATCCTGGTATTTCAAGTGTTACTTCAGCAGCTGGTAGAGAACACTGTCGAATCTCTTCTTGGAGTCTCTGTCAACGAGTCTGTCTTTGAAGGTCCTCTGGGACTCGTAAACCATAACTTCGATTAGAGAGGCGGCATCTGGGATTTCATAGCGTAGCATAGAGTAGATCAGACTGGTCACTTCACGGGGAGTGAAAAGGTAGTGTCTGTGCTCATCGGGGCTGAACTTTTGTTTTACGTTCGAGAAGAGGTCAATCAAGAACTGAGACAGTCTCTTGGTAGAGTTAGCCATTGTCCCTTTGCCAAAGCGTTCATGAACAAGGATAGCTCGCATGATCTCACTGTAGACGGGGAGCAGCTCTTCAGGAGTAGGGTAGTCCATGTAGCAAATTCTCACATTAGCGGTGAATCTAGTGGTAATTTTATGGCGGCCAATGGTAGTGGCGGGGTTCATAGAGGACACGATCTGGATTCTTTCAAGGGACACAAATTCTAAGTTAGTGTCATAAAAGCCCTTGTAGCACACGATCTGTTGGAGGAATGAGATTAGTTGGATGGTCTCGTACTTGTCAGGCTTGGGTAAGTTGATGTCTTTCAGGTAGACAATAAGTCTCTAGCATTCCTTAGGACGGTACACACGTCCAGATGAGTTGACTGACTGAGAGCACATTTGGTTCAGTTTCTGAATCACATGGAAAGCAGAAGTGTGTGCGTTACAGTGGATCACGGCGATCTGAGTGTTCTTCATCTGTTTAATCAAGGTTCTAATCACCAGGTTTTTACCACAGCCTTCAGGTCCGACCAAGACGAAACTTTCATTGTTATCCAAGAGAGGCTTGACTAGAGCGATGTCACGTTGGATGGTGGGTGTGAGGACGATAGGAGGGAGACTGGGGTCTTTGAGGTCATCGATCTTGATATCACCCTGTCTAGTTTCCTAGACGAACTGATCCCAAGCACCCTTCTTGGGGTTATAATAGTTCATGAGGGTGTCCTGGCTCACGGGCCTTTCTCCAGTAAGATTGCAGACGTATTTGTAGAAATCGGCTCTGACTTTGTAGTTGAAGTTACCTCCAAGCCCTTGCATGAGGCCGAACACGAACGACCCCTTATCTTGGGCGCCTGAGACGTATGCGAGACCGTTGTTGGTGCAGCCGACTTTAGTAGTCTCAGTGATCATCTGGGTGTTGTGTTCCAGAGCCCAGCTGAGGCAGGGGAAGAAGAATTCGTCAATCCACCCGCCTAGTTTCAAGGCAAGTTTAGGATCTTGCTTTCTCAACCAGGTCTTGGTAATTCTGTTCACGTCAACGTCCTCTTCTGAAAGGAAAATCATACCTAGACGTGTGACTGTTGCTGGGGAGGCGTATTTCAGGTCGTTAGTCTCGAAAATGAAGTTTACGTTGTCTCCGAAGCTGATACGCTCTCCATTGGGAAGCGTGAGGAGATGGTTATCATCGAGTACAGAATTGAGTGACTCAATCCACTCAGGGTCAATATCTCCATCATTGACGATCCAGCAGATTGTCTCTACGGGCTCCTTGACCACCTGGCGAGCACTAGCGGTCAGCACACCATCTTAGAACTCACGGGTGTCGTTGTTCATCAGACCTAGGAGTTGCTCTCTGGGCATGGACTTGGGGTTCATGACGTGGCAAGAGACGGGCTGTCCCATTTTCTCGTAGGCCAACTTGAGAATCTTCCAAATAGTTGTCTTTCCACAGCCGGAAGGTCCAACGATAACTACACCCATTCTTTGTTTAGTAGCTTCGTAGAACTAGAGAATCTTCTGGACCTGCTTTTCGATGTTCTCTAGCTTGAGTTCTTCTACAACCTTTGTGATTGCATTAGTTAGTTCTTCCATGGCGATGTCCTCGGCTTTGATTCCGGGGAACATGTCGTTCTGGAGAGCCTCGTACAAGCTGCTGTCATCGAAAGTGAGCTTGGAGATAGTATTGACTCTGATTGACTTGATCAGGATGAGAGCTTCTGCGTCGTAATTTAGCTTGCGGCCCTTCTTGAGCTCTTGTTGAACTAGTTGACCAGCAGTGCTGATGATGGTCTTCTGAGCACGCATGGCCCAATCGTAATGCTTTTAAGCGGACAGTAGCTGGGAGCAGAGCTTGAAAAGAGACACCATTTTGACGGCCAGTTTAGCTCCTTCCTTGAAGCCTTCTGAGAATAGGTAAGTCTCAGCAATCTGCTCTAGGTCAGGGGTAGACATGGCTACAGGTCTGAAAAGCTGCTTCAAGTTATCTGGAAGCTTGGATCTACCTCCATAACCTTTACCAGCGGGGTTCAGAGTCACGAAAATACCAGCGTTTTTGTTGACTGGAATGGTGCGGCCCATGAGGTTCATGGAAGGCTGGACCTGCTTGATAGCATACTGAATCACTTAGATTTGCTGTGAGATGGCGGACAGCTGCTCTTCTAAGAGTCTGTTGAACTCATCGAAGCATCCCCAAGCTCCACACTTAACCAGACCAATGAAGATTCTTCCCATCGATTTGTAATCCAAACCTTCGTCACAGTTGAAGACCAACACTTGGCGACCGAATGCCTGACCGAGAGCCTTAACACTCTCGGTTTTGCCAGTTCCAGCTGGTCCGTAGGGGTTACCTCCGTAACCGAGCTTCATTCCCATGACAAGGGTAAGGTAGCACTTGTCTGTCAATGGGGTGTGGACGAGCTTGGAGGCGTTGCCCTGGTACTCGTAGGTGTAGTCGAAGAAGGCATCGCACATGCCTACCATGCACTGGCCACTCTGCTGGTCCATGTGGTACCTGAGTTGCTTATACCACAGCCAGTCTGCGGGGTTCTTAGATCCCATGATCTGTCTGTCTTTCAAAAGTTATTCAGTAACGTCAACGTTGTGAATCACATCCAGAATGAGAGCCTTGACTTTGTTAAAAAGCAGGAAGTCTCCCTTGTGCTCAAATATAGCGAAGCTCTCAAGTTGTTTCTTCAAGTCGCCTCTGTAGTTCTCAAGCTTGCCTTGTTTGATGGCTGCTACGCACTCATCTGAAAATTTGATCATTTGTGCGAGTTGGCAGACCTGGGAAGGCGTGTTTTGAATATCGAGACCATCCTTTTTCAGAGTTCCTTTAAGCTGTTGGTCGAGAGTCGTTCTCATGACTTTTTCAAGGTCTCCCAGCCAAATTTCGACGTCATCTTTGATCACGATAGTGCTAGAGAGAGGGACGTACTCGCCAATAGAACTGATCATAGCCTTGATAGCGGTGTTTCCCTTCTCGAAGTCAACTTTGTGAATTCCTGCAAAGAGCTTCTTCAAGTGGAGCTGGATCACAGCGGGGTTCTTGGCTTAACCCAAAATTTCAAGTAAATCTTCGTCTCCAATAAAGTAGAAACGAGAGAACTTCTGACGCTTCTCTTCGAGGAAATCGTTCAGAGCTTTCTAGCACATCTCTAGTTGAGTTACAATAGTCTCGAGGGTGTCTTTCAAGCCTTGAATCTCAGTGAGACTCATGACTTTAGAGTCAGCCCCGATTCCCATAGCGATCGACCTGTACTCTTCATCCACTCGCTTCCACCTGCCTTACTCAGAAGGGAGGGCTCCACGCATGAAAATAGGCTCAAGATACACCCACTTGCGCTGGCAGATGTTCAGTTTCGCTAGATGGTCGTCGACACCTCCGAACTTCTTCTCGAACTGTTCAATTTAGTCCTAGAAACTGGAGAAGAAGCGAGACTCCTTGAGGGAAATGATCAGACTTTGCTTATCACTAACCTGAGTGATGATCTCCTTCCATTCTTTGACAAGAGGAGTAGTCCTTCCGTTGGACTCGTACTCAGAAACTTCGAATTCTGTAGCATCACACCATTCTCTAAGCTCGTTAAGAGCCTCACGGATAGTGACTTCACCCTGGGCTTTGTCAGCCAAGATTTTGATCTCCTTAGCTTACTTGATCATGACAGGGACAGCCTCCACCAAATGGCTGAATTTCATGTTGTCAAATGTCACGTCGGCAGGCATTTTCAGCAGAGAGATGAGCTTGCGCCAGTGCTCTTTCTCGAAAGCCTCACCACAGCAAAGCTTGAATAGAGGCCAGGCCTGCTTGTACTACTCGATCTGAGTGTTAAGGAACTTGGTCACTACGTTCTTCTCCATTCCCTTGATGGCCTCCTGCTTAGACATGAAGAAATCCTGGAATTTAAAGTACTCACGCTTGCGGAAAGTAAGCCACTCTTCTTTGCCGAACTCATCGAGTTGAGACTTGAATTCTTCAAAGAGACCCCAAGTCTAGCTCTGCTGGTCAAGTTCGTCCTTCATCTTGTCGTAGTAGGTGAGCTGAGGCATGGTACGTCCGAAGTGCTTACAGTCTTTGGTAGTCTTCTCTACGCGTGCTTGCATTTCTGTCCACTGAGCCACGATCTCTCGCATCATCTCAGAAGTTTCCATGGCTTCCTCGTAAGTGAGCTGGTTGCGTTCTTTGGGCTTCTTTTCTTGCCATTTGTCGAACATTTTCTCGAGGTCGGAGTTCAAGGTGCTGATTTTGTTGTCAAGCTCCTGAACGAGTCTTGCCTTTTGCTCCTCTATCTTGTCCTAGAAAGCACCAAGGCGAGCGTCGAATTCACGCCACATTCCTTCAATTTCTCCAAGTCTCATGGCCTGACCAGTCATCTGCTTGATCATTTTGTTCTTAAGCTCACAGCCGTCAAAAATCTTGACGATGGCAACCTTTTCAACACCAATTTGCATGGCATCAGTGGCCATCTGCTCGATCTCTTCTACGCTGGAGGGGTTCTGTCTGAGTTTGTCAAGACCCTTCCTGATGAATTAGTAAACATTGTCGGAGTCCTTCTCGATCGATTCTTGGAGAGTCTCCACAAGGATGTCTGAAAGTCTGCGGAACAAGCTCTCGATTCCGTTTTTGAAAGGGTTGAGCTTGATGGTGACACAGTCAATCTTGATTTCATCGGGGAGCTTCTTCAGCTCCTTGCGCTTGGTCCTCAACATCTAGAAGTTGGTCTCCCAGTCTGAGACTTGAGTGAAGTTGTTCTCGATGTGAGAGGCTAAGTCAATGCTGCCTAGGATAGTCCAAGGCTTGTATTCGTCCTGTACTGACACTAGTTTGTTGAACAACTCCTCAGCCTTCTGGTAGACAACGTTAAGGTGCTGGGAATTCTACTCGGGGATAATTTTGAAAAGGTCGGTCTTCTTGTTATCAACTCCTAGGAATCTCAAAGGAATAGTGATAAACTTCTGAATCTCCTAGTAGTACTTATGCTTCAGCTCTTCGTAGGTAGGTCTGAACAGAACGGCGTTGTCCTTGAAGATCAAGTCTGTGTTGATCTCGGGCAAGTGCTCGTTGAGAGACTCAAGGCAGAATTGGTACTGGTACTCAAGCGCCTTGTAGAGCTGGAAGTTGAGATGCGAGAGCCACCTTTGGCAGAGTTTAGGCTGTCTCTGCTTAGTCACAGACTCGTAGATGATCCTCATCTTGCTGAGGTTGTCACGCCAGACAATCTAGTTCCTCAGAAGGTCGATGTTCATCAGCTCAATGATCATGTCAATAAGAGTGATGTGCACCTTTCTGAGCTTTCTGTTTTCGTTAATGAGCTCAGTGGCACGTGTCTGCACTTCCTTAATGTATGCTTAAATTTCAGTTGGGTCGTTCCAGGAGACCACTCCGTCAGACGCTCCTCCCTTACCTTTGGGGTTCTTGATGATGTGTTCGAACTGCTGGGCTTTGTCAATCATCATAGGCATCTAACACTCAATGATCTGGGTGCTCATGGAGTTGTAGAAGTTGGCCACTTGCTTGAGGGTGACACCTTCTTTGTAGAATTTCTTGGCGTTAGAAGTCATAGTGAAAATCTATCCGGGGATGTTGAAGCCGTGCTCTCCTAGGACACGGGCATCCTTGGTGAGAGTGACTAGCTTTTCGGAGTAGTTGACCTTCAGGAGGCCTCCTGCTTCGTAGTCGAATTCCATAAGTTGGCCTGACATCTCGTACTTCTGTCTTTCGTTGGGGTCAGCGAGAGCTTTTTTGATGGAGTTGATCCATTTGTCAAAAAGCTGGGTCTCGTAGATCTTGATAGACTTGCAAAGGTCCTGCGAGTCAGTGGAGAACTTGGCGATGGTGGAGATATCAGCAAACAGGCTCTGGGCAACTTTCATGTTAGAACTGATTTTCTGGGAAAGCTGGCGGGACCAGATGATGGCACTGACAGTATCAGAAACATTGGCTGACTGAGGAGGCTTCTCCATGCCAGGAATCTGTTCGAGACTCTACCCAGTACGGACTTCAAATTCTTCCTTGAATTTTTGGACTTCGCCAATGAGTTGGGCTTAGACGGTCTCACGCTCTTGCTTGAGCTCGCGCTTGATAGATTCTTTGCTCAAAAGACCCTTCCATCTCTGGAACTCACGGAGCAGAGTACTTGGAGAAGCTTTGCCTTCAGACAAGATCTCCTTGCGAAGCTTTTGGCAGATTTCTTTCTCCATGGGCTCGAGGATCTGCTCGTACTGCTTGTTAGCGCGATGCCAGGCGCTTGCCTAGTACTCATCGGTGTAGAAGGAGTTGATGCTGCGGAAGGGATCAAAAGTAGAGTTCACCTGGAGGCGCTCTTGTTCTTCAGGAGTCAATAGGCGGAGGAGCTCATCGTGTTGAGATCGCAATTCAAAAATGGCGGTCATCCTGATGATAATGTTCTCAAGGTAAGTGTCCTAGAAAGGCTTTCCCTGCCACTTGTGTTTAGCTTGTTGTGAGCGCCAGAATTCACGGGTCATTTCGGTGACACGTTGCTTCCAGCCGCTGAAAATCCTCATACACTCGTTCAACTTCAGGCGGACGTTGGAGAAAGATGTCTACCAGACGTCAGTCTGCTTGAACTCACGCTCAACCCTCTGTCCGAGCATTCTAGTGGTGACTTTGAAAAAGTGCTCCATTCTAGCTTGAGGGTACTCAGGGTGGATGTTTGGGTCCTTCCAGACGTTGTCGAGGGCGTCCTAGGTCTGGTCGATAAGTGCGCTAATCTGACCTAAATCTAGGGTGTCGATGTCGGTGTAAGGCTTCAAAATGTTTGAGAAGTGACCATTGATGATCTCAGCCTTCTTGCGTAGACGCTCGTTCTCCGAAGAGCTCACGTTCTCGCGCTCGCACTCGAGCCAAGCTTCAATCTCGTCGACGGGACTCAAGATTCCTCTGAACTCATCCTGGTTGAAATCTGCTTGAGCGAGAGTGAGCCCGCCCTTTCTGAGAGTCTTCTGGAGACCGGCTTTCAGGCTCATGACAAGATCGCGGAGCTGGTTGTCACCCTTTTCATTCTTCTGGTCTCCGAAGAGGACAGGTGCGTAAATGTTGGCGAGCAGTTAGTGAAGCGACTGCACACTGGAATTCCTGATAGTCGAGATCATTAGTTAGTGCATAATTTTGTTGGATGTGATTTCTTCAGAGCCTTGGGCAAGTTTGACGAAGTGAACTTCAAGGGTGCCAGAAGGTGGGTTGGCCACTTAATTGGAAAAGCAGCGGAACTTTTGTCCATCAGATATGATTTGAAGGACCTTGTTGTTCAGCTCATTCAAGAACTGAGCGACTTCGGGAGCTTGAGCGATGGCTGGTGCCATGCCCGAATTGCCGAACATCGATGCGGTGGTTGTGCCGATGTACACAGCACGGGGGTCTAATTCTGCCATCTCGATTGTATTCG
>Ga0138266_1266651_pt1 | contig 10654 bp, 17 predicted proteins | sample RNAB_120151118_FD_105244 | JGI IMG/M metagenome (GOLD analysis project Ga0138266, IMG submission 105244) | Metatranscriptomics of polar marine prokaryotic and eukaryotic communities from Palmer Station, Antarctica after 192hr light incubation... | ecosystem: Environmental > Aquatic > Marine >... | reverse complement strand
ATGTAAATGTGTGTTCTCAGTAATCTTCTCTATGTCTTCTTCTCTCGGGGCCTCTTGACTCAGCATGGTCGTCCTTGTTCATCGCACCATTGCCGAACACCACAGAAGTGGTAATCTTCTTCTTGAGTATTTCAAGAGTGCTGTACTCGGGCAAGTCCATCTTGAAGAAGCAAGTGTCCGCCGTGATCAGTTGCTGGTCTACTGAGGTACCCTTGGGGGCCATCTTGGCAATGGTGAACTTGTTGACAGGCTGTCGCTGGAAAGCTTCCAGGGATTGGGGAATACGGTCCTAGCCCCAGCAGAACCTGATGAAGGACTTTTTCATGTCTTGCTCTTCATTCTCTAGGTAAGTCCAGAAGTTCTTGATGGTGGGGTGGTCGGGTCCCCACTTCTCAGTGCTTTCAGCTCCCGTGTCCTTGTAGAATGCCACCTGCTGAAGGAGTTCAACATCGATTTCATTCTTACCGCACACCCAGCCTTCTAGCTCACTGTAGGTGACTGTGTTGATGAGGGATTCAGGCATGATCTTGGCAATGCCCCTTTTGATGGCCTCGCACTAGGGAATGCCTTCAGTCAGTCTCATTTGAATGGCTTTAAGCACGAACTCTTCCCTCTCTTCAAAACCAACAGGCTGTCCACGCCGTGCTTCATCAACTGGCAAGTTGACTACAGTACCATCAGAGTAGGTGGACTCCCACGTCATTCTAAATTGATCCCAAACAATATCTGTGTCTTAGTAGTCTTCTGGCTGGACAACTACTCCGTCGTTGGTGATGTGCGAGTCTTCGGTGGTAAAACCCAGAATTTGTTTCATCGTTTTGACAAAGTTCATGTCGACCTAGAAGATGTCTTCCAGGGTGATCTTCTGGTTGGCCAGTCTCTTCCACACTATGTTGGGCAAATCAAGACTGAGAATGGTGCCAGTGCGCACACTCACGCCCATAATTACCCCCAAAAACTCGTATAAGTCCAAGTCCTGAGAGCCAGTGGCAGTGGGGTTCAACACACACAAACTCTTGTTCAAGGTGGCCAGGCCCTTTTTGTTGGCGGAAGGAACGATCAAATTCAGCATGTCTTCTGGTAGACCCTGATTAGCAGGCTGCAGCTCGGTGGAAATGTCATCGAAGAATTGCCTGTAAGGACCGCCATCGCCTTCAACCTTTTCTCCTTTGAAAATGACCTTGAAGGCGTGGTGAGTTTCACCTGTGGTTGCCAAGGGAGCTTCAGGTCTAAGTCTAACTATGGCGTCTTCTCCCATGGTTTGGAATTAATCGTAAGCCTTGGTGAAAATGTAGTTATTATTCCTGCCCTGGCTCTTGACTTTACCTTGATTCTCAATGCGTTTCTAGCCTATTTTCATTCTCTCAAACACGAGGCTAGGGACGTTTCCTCCACTTATTGGGAGAGCAGTTTTAGCCATAATTAAGTAGCGTAAGTCACTCTTGACACACAGCAACCCTAGATTGCGGGTGGTAGCCAAGTAACTGGCCACAGTCAGCTGTACGTTGTTTGCAGTGAGGTTCTAGTCAGCCAGGCCTCCTTACTGTAGCACAAAGGGCATGGCTGGGCTCATCTGCTCGTTGAAACTCTTGAGGAGTGCCCACAGGTATCTGAATTCTGACTGAGTGAGCTTTTAGATTTCAATGGCGTCAGCTCGGTCAGCTACTCTGGACTCGTCAATGTAGTTGATTCCACTTCCAATGAATGAGTCTGGGGCCTAGAACTGCTGCTTGATTAAGTGCAAGAATCTTAGTTGACTAGGGGCTAAGTCCTTTACCAACGAACTTTCACCACATATTTTGATTTCCACTAGACTGCGGACACTTTCGAGAGTACTGATGAGTGCGCGGCTCTTGATGCACTCAGGAGGCTGGTAAGTTGGTTCAGCTGCTTGGGTCAACCACAGGTCATAGCCTTGCGATTGCAGGAATTGTTAGACGTAGAGGGGTTCCTCAGCTGCCTTAGCGACTAAAGCACATAGGGCCAGGTCGCTGTCGTTCTGGATGGTCTCTAGGGTGATGTCCTCGTCTGCTGGAATGGGGTTGAGCTTGTCAACAAGAGCTTAGTCTTAGAATCGGCTGATGATAATTGTCAGGACCTACTTGGTCTTTTCATTGAATTCATCACCATCGGGGGTTAAGAGACGGGTTTTGAGCACAGAGTTGAACGCTTCAGCTGCGCTCTCATTCTGTTGAATACTGTTTTGTCCAACAGTACAATCTAGCTTGTCAAATTGAGTGATTAAACCTTTCTCAGCAGCGGCGGCAAGCATGATTTTCTCATCTTCCAGCTTTTTAGCTTACAATTCCTAATCTTTCTTCGCCTGTTCAGCTACCTTGTCTTTGACGCGTGCTTTCTGTTCTTCTTTGAGGCATTCAATCTAGCAGCTCATCATCATTTGGACCATGCCTGGGTCGTCTATCCAGTCATCTATGCCTTCACACTTAAGGAATTCCAACTTCTCTCTAGTTGAGCCAGGGAGGTTGTCGTAGTCAATTTCTACCTCTTCCTCTGCCTCCAACTCTACGGTCTTAGAGGACACGAGAGATTTTACGTCATCATCTTTGTCCTTCTCGGCTTCGTTGGATTTAGTTTCCTCTTGAGTAAGCTGTTTATCAGCCTCTTCCTCATCTTGGGCTTTCTTGGAGGCCTCTAAGAATCGTTTGCGTTATTCAAAGCTCAAGCAACGTGAGATGTCTTTGCTGAGGAGACCCAGTCTGACCATGTGAGTTTAATTGGTTTTATTTTCGCCTTCTCCTGCTCCACCTTTTTTAACTGCCTTCTCTGCCAGCCATTGAGCTTTGTGAGCAGCTTCAATCTTGCCTCTAGGCTCACTTGGACTCTAACATACTTCACACTATGAACAGTAGAATTAGTTAATCGAGGTGCAGACTTAACAGCTGAATTCTCTAAGCTCTGGCATCGGCTCCTCCTTCACCTCTTCCTCCTTGCCTCCTTCTCCATCATCAGGAATTTCCTTAACATTGGTGGGGTACTCATCGGGGTCAGTGGCTCCTCTCTAGTAGTTAAATCCATCCAGAATCAATACAGCCTTCAGGTACTTGTCAGGATTCTCAGTGTCGTCACTTATGACCAAGTCATTTACAGGGTCAATACACCGTGCCAGGTGGTCCTTAACTAACTCTAGGATTCTATTTCTGATCCAAGCTTAATCGATGTTATCATATCCAGTGCTTTTGGGAATCTTCTCGATAACAATCACGTTGTCCAGATGGTCGTCTGTGATCTGGGCACTCTTGTGGATTTGCTTGAGCATGTCATCAGGAAGTGAGTTCATCTCTCCCTGCATAAAGTGGAGGTAGTACTGGAATTGAATCAGCCCTCCAAGTTGCTTGCGCTCTTCTTTCCAGGTCTCTTCTGCCTCAGGAATACACTCGTTTAGCAGGTCGAGGAAGGAAGCCATCTTGGCGTCTTTGTAGCATGGCACTACCAGGTTCATCAAGAACTCTGCTCCATGTTGGACGAAAGAGGAGTACAGGATGACGCCTTCTCCCGCCGATGAGTGTGAGGCATTGTGGTTGCGCTTCTCTTGGTTCATGTCATCAGCCAGTTCATTCACGAGGCTCTTAGTGAACTCAGGAGTGACGAATTGCAACTGGAAGTGGAGGGCGGCTTGGTAGTTGTGCTCGGATGGGGTGTGGCTGTAAAGCACTCTCAACTTCTTGATGGTTCTTGAAAGTAGTTTGAGGGTGGTGCACTTGAGCAGTTTAGGCGCTTGCGAGTGTGTGTAGAAGCCAGTGAGGGCTTGGATGAGTTTACTAAAGACACTGATCACGTACTTTGGGGCGTTCTGCCTAGCATAGCTGACTAGGTGGGTAGTGAGAACTTCAGTCAGCCAGCACACCACAGCCCACTCCTTGGGAATCTGGATGATGGCGCACTCCAACTGAGAAATGTTTTTAGGAGCAGGATCCACAGTTAGTTTGCTATTAGCTCTGTAAATTTAGTCATAGGCTGCAAACATATCGGGCGCCTTTTCATAGTTCATGTAAACAGTGGGCGAGTTCAGGACTTAGGGAGGGAAGTAAGCTTGGGGTTTAGTGTCTTGGTTGTTGAAGTATTCATTCCACACGTTCTCAGTGCCTTCAGTCTGCCAAAGCAACTTGCTCATGTCCGAGTCAGCAAAGAACTGCACTTTAGAGAATTCCCTTAATTTCATTCCATGCTTCTTAAACTGGATGATGGTTCCAGAGGCATTCACTCCCTTGTTGGGCAGCTGGTTGTGGATGGCCAGTAGTTTGGACTTGTCTTCTTGCTTCTCCAAAGCCTGCATCAAGTTGAAGGTGCTTCTGTTCACTTTCACGAATTGGGCCATGGTGCCTAGCTTCTCCACACACCAGTTCACTAGGCCTTCTAGTTGCTGGGAGTCAGAAGTATTCGATTCCTCTGTCAGGTTAGTGCTGATCTCTTTGAAGATTTGCTTGATGATTGGCAAGGAAGTTAAACTTTTGACTTCTCTGGGGGCTGTACTCACTTGCGAAGTGGTCTCTGAAATGTCGATTGGCTTGGGTTCAGTGGGCTCTTATTGGCCTGCCATTCTCTGGGCTTTCTTGAATACTTGGTTGAGCGTAGGCTGTTTGTGGTCTGATGAACTGCGTTTATCCACTAACTCAGCTGAAGTCAACTAGTCATGCAACTGGACTATAGGAGTTTACTCAATTTCCCAACCAGTCACTGGATCCTTATGGAAGGCTTCCTAGACTATCCAACTCACCAGCTCTTATAGTGCTATGTCTATTCCTTCTGGCATCTTCAGCACCTACCCAACTTCCTACTGGGCGTTGTTTCTGTTTTACAGGGACTAGAACAACTTTTCAATGGCAGTCTTCGAGTACTCGTAGATCAGTTGGTCGATGGTCTCCATAAAGTGGCTGTTCAGGCTGTTAGCTGACTAGGTGGTCGGGGAGGCCATTGGCTTCTCTAGTTGTCTCAGGTTGCCCACGGGTACCCACATTTAGTGAGTGAGCATGCTTTCTGAATCCTCTAGTTCAACGAGCACGCAGTTCAGTTTGGCATCAGTGGCCTTGACTTGCACCAGTAGTTCCGTAATTCCTATTTTGCTGAGGTTTTCTAAGAAGGGCTGCTGGTTGAGTTAAGCTTTAATTCTCTGCCTAGGCACATACATCATCTCCTTTTAATTAGTAGGAGGCGGGTCTTTATATAGCAGAGTTTGAGCCATAAGAGCGTCAGTGACGGTGAAGGAGCAGAGCAGCCACTGACTGACCACGCATTCACTGATTAGCATGCCTGACCAGTTGTGGTCTTTAGATGGCATAGGGACCCCACTGGGCCCTGGTTTATTCTCCAAAGCCATATTAAGCAGTGAGTGCAGCATTTCAATATTCTAAGAGTCCAATTAGTTCCTGATGGCGTCGTACTATAAAACTTCATAGCCTTTCCAGTTAGCGCAGTAGGATTGGACATCTGGGAGGTGTACTTTTTCGTAGTGGTGGATCATTCTGAGGGTGAGTTTGTTGGTTTCTGTCAGGCTTTCGGTGGGGAGTCCTTCTAGGTACGAACTCTAGTTGTTAATGAAGTCACCGTCATTTGTGTTGTTGTCTTTGCTCTCTTCCACAAGTTGTAAACAGTCCTACTGCTGCATTGGTTGTTCGTAGGACTAGAAGTAGGTGTGCTGTCTCTCAGTCTTTGCTATGAGTTGCTACCAAGCAGCCAGTAACTTATCCTCAACACTCTAGGTTGTCTGAGTTTGGGATGAATTAGCCTTGGTGATGCTGTGCAGTAGTTTAAGTAGTCCAGTGATGTCTTGGTTACTGCTGCACTCATCACTCCAGTTAATCTGGGTAGATGTTTTCAGCAGGATTTGCAACACGTAACTGGCACTCAGAATGCTTTCGCCCAGGGTGTTGCGCAGTTAGGAGCAGTTCTGGGGTGCTTCTTAGTCAGCCGTTACTTGGACTGGGTCTCTAGCCATGTGCTGCTGGTGGAGGTTAACAATAGCTTTTGCGAGGAGTTGCTGGTTGATGCTGTCCATGACTTAAGGAGGGACCACCACTGAGTCAATAGGAGTCACATTGCTTCTGTCCACCAGAATGGGGTTGAGATCGCCTTCATTGAGTTCTAAGATCACCTTCACTTTGTCTTTGCCTTTGCCCTCATCAATCACAGTGGCCTGGCAGAAGGACTGGTTCATCCTCACTCTTACTTAAGCGCCATTCTTAATTTGGAGTTTCCAGCCTGCAAGGATGGTGAGGATTCCAACAGTGACTTGCTTCTCCTCTAGGGACATCTGGGTGAGCTGCTTGGATGCTAGGGTAGCAAGAGTACCGTTGAACAGAGTCATGATCTCTTCGCTGACCTTCTCACTGTTCTCTTGCGTCATTAGACTGCGTACAAGTTCAATCAATAGGTGGATGATACTGCTGGCTGAACTGCCTTGTCTAGTTTGGAACGTCTAGAAGGGCACGGACTGTGAGTTGCGGAGTATGTCGTCTTACAGGAGGTTGTTACTCTGTGGTTTGCTCAGATTGCGCAGTTCCCTTTCGTTCTTGTCAAGCGCTAGTTCAATCTGCTTGGCGTGGTCTGCATTAGCAATACTCACTTTCAATTAATTTTAAGCCATCTTGATGTATCTCTTCGGCACTAAGTTGCCAGGGTTGAGTTAGCTCATGGGGTATCCGTGCATAGATCCTTCAAGGGAGTTAACAGTTTTAGGAGTCACTGGGAACATGTCCTTCACTGTTTTCTAGGCAGCCTCTGCTTCAAAACCCGGTGGTAACCTATCTCTAGAAGGGGCTTAACGATCTCTGGAAGGACTCAGTTTAACCTCTAGTTTTTCTGGGAGGATGTGAGGGTTGATTTCTACAGGAGGCAGTTGGTGTGTGTATGCCTACTCGAGCATACGGGCGAACTCAAGGGCCTTATCGTGGGAGAGAGGACCTAAGACAGGGCCTGAAGAGCGAGTCTTTAAGAAACTAACCATGTCAATGGCTTCTTAGAGGCAGTGGGTCACCCTCATGTTGTAGTTGAATTCTTCCATGCGAGCCTGTTTTACCTCCACTCTATCATCTGGCTTAGGGTGACAGAAAGTCAGCTTGCGTATTTCAGCGAAGGTGGCGGCGTACTTACTCAGGTTGAGGTTTGTCACTTAGGAACCACCAGGCAACTTCCTAGCATGGGAGTTCTGCAGACTCTAGACCATCAGTAAGAATGCAGAAGGAATGCTTATTAAGGCTGCTTCCGCTGGGTTGGTTTTAATTTCAGTTGGACTGGAGGGCCGTCCATTGGAAGGTCCGTATCTGTACAATTACTCAAACACTCTGGCTGATTCATTCGATTCGAGGTCTTTAGACAATCTCTTAATTTCTTCTATCTTGCTTCTCTGTTCGGGTAAAGCCTTAGGCTCAACCTATCCACTGATGAATTTGCTAACCTTTTTTAACAGATCTTTGCTGAGTCTTCCTTCAGTCTCTGGGCCTCCTAGATTAGCTCGGGTGCGTCTAACAATAACGGATGCATCTGCGATGACTGGGATGTCCTTTTTACTTTCCATGCCAAAGAGTGAAGCAATGTCAAGTGGTTTACTTTGGTCATCCTTTTGCTTCCCCCTCTTCTGCTGCTTGTTCTTCTTCTTACTGTCAATGTTCAAGTCTTTTTGTGACTTATTGTCTGGCTTTCTGGGGAGTGCCTTCATTACACACGCACTGCACTCATCGTAGTCGCACTACCGGCAGCCATAGCAATCGATACCCATCATAGTAGGGCGCTTTCCGCAGAGGTCACAGGTGATAGAGCCCGGCACTGGTTAAGGAATTAATTCCATTTTGCCACTACAGTTTCTATGGGGCTTCAATGATTTACACTTTACTTCTTAAGGAGGCAGTTCTACCACAGGCTGTACTTCCCCAACTAAAATTTCAGGGTCGCTAATGAGTAGCTGCTTGAAAGAGGGTTACTTAATGACCCAGTGGAATAGGGCAGTAAACAGGAAAACGAAGTCTTCATCGTACACAACGTTGCAGTGAGCGTACACGTAGTACTGATCCTGGCTGCTGGCTGTGTTCATTTCCTTGGTGGAGACTAGCTGCAGTCTACTGGATTGAGTCCTGACCATCCTAGGTTAGACCTCGCAGCATTCCTCCTTGTCTATTTCCACCTCCTCCGTCTTCTCTTCTTCCTAGAAGAAATCAGTGGGTGTCTCGCAGTTGGATACTTGCTGGCCTATCTTCAGCAAAGTGGCCATAATGAAGTCACTGGGACTGGCTTTAGAATGCTCTATGGTGGGTGGGGACTTGACCTTATGCAAATCAACTAGATTGAAGATGAGTTTGGCACATCTGATAGCTTGTCTGGTGACTGCAGGAGAGTGGTCGCTGGTAATCAAGTCAGCCAGAAGATTAGCACAGTTCATTACCTTAGTACTGTCCCTAGCCAGGAATTAGCTTTTAGGGACTGTGTTTCTGTCCATCCCGCTTACAGGCTCTGTCTCATCGGCTGCTTACTTCTCAGTGTCGTTTGACAGGCGGATTATCTGGCCCATTAGTTACAGCATCTGAATCAACTTCTCCTAGCTGGCGAATGGCTTGATGTCCTTCTTGTAGTCACCACTTCCCTGCTTTTCCAATTCAGACACCACAATGTCCAGCAGCAGTTCTTGCATCATGTTCTGAGTCTGAACTTACCGGCTTTGCATTCGATCAGAGTCCAAAAACTAATTGAAAACTATGCGAGTGGCCTGCACTGCCTGCTAAGCCAGTTTGCAGATGGAGGTGTAGGAACTCTGTTTGTAAGACACACCAGTAAGACTGGAGCAGCAGGTTAGGATCTCCATGGCCGATTGAAGGAAGTTCTTGACCAAGTCCACTGGAGAAGCATGGGCTTGGATCTGTTGTTTCTGGTTGCAATCTTGTCTGAAATGCTCGAAAATGTACTCACGGGTGAAAGGAGAAGCCAGCAGCACTCTAATATCGCTAAGAGAGCACACAATCATTTTTAGGTCCTCCAAAATCAGTCCTTCATTTCTAGCCAAGCTCTTTCTATGGTCATTATCACGTTTTTTCCTTTCTTCTTCACTGGTAGCAACTAGGCCGGATGTGGCGCACTTCTTGCACAGATCGTTATCACAAGACTGATTGCAGCGGAAGTACCCGTCAGCACAATTAACTCTCTTCCTGCATTTGTCACAGATGATGTGGGAAGTGCCAGGTGGGTAGCTAGGTCCCTAAGGATAAACAGTAGCGTACTTCATAGAGTGCTTCAGACTGCACACTTTCTTTGACTTCAGGCTGGAGTAGTCAATTGGCTAGGGAACGGATTTGGCTTCTAATGATCTAGCTAATATTTATTCAGCATTTGTCAACTATGAGCTCTACCTCAACATAGTGTTTTCAGGTTGTTTCTTGGACAATCCACCTTGTGTTTCGTGCTCCTTAGAGAGAGACTTCATCTTTTTTACGAAGTTAGCACTGCCCTCAGTGATGGTGGATATGTACTGGGTGAAGAGCACTCGGCAGTTCTCATTCAAAGTCTTGCACATGGACTCTCCTCAAGCCTCAATTTAGTTGAGGACTGACTCCTTGAGGGCGCTGGTCTGCTTGCCCTGCATAAAGCGAGCGAAAGGAGTTCTGTTCACTATCTGGAACAGCCGTTCATTCACTTCTAGGCCTTGGCAGCGGAAAGCGGCCCTGAATTACTAGTCTAAGAAGATCTAGCGTAGATCTGCCACCTTAGTCTTGTCGGTGGTAACAAACTGTTCTATAGCGGAAAGAGGTGAGCAGTTGGGTGACACGGGGTCTTCCTAATTCTCAGCCTGCTTCTTTTACCAGCTGCGCCACTTACGATGTCTCAACAACCAGTCGTTGTCGTAATCGCCTGACATCTTTCTCTAGCGCTTTTAGGCAACATTCTTAAACGGTTTTTCAGTGTGGGCAGGTACCGCAGACAGAGATCTACTCATGGTGATGAGGGGCAATGAACTTTCTTCGTCGGAGTCTTCTGAAGCAGACCCTGGGGCACCAAACTACTCCTGCTTCTGTTCCTCCTGCTACTCAGATAGCTGAGTGTACGACTAGTGGTCTGAGAATAGAGCAGAGACCTCGTCATCCTGCTTGCCCTCAGCAATCGTCTGAAGGTTGCCGGCCTTGAAAACAGATCGTTTGAAATTCTCACGCCTTGACTTGATTTTACAGACTGAGGCGTAGTAGTCGGTGGATGGCTTGATTTCCAAGAGCAAGCCCAGCCTCTGGATAACTTCGCTGGTGATCTCAACCTCAGGACTGCCGATGTTGAGCTTATCCAAGTCAAGCTTCTCTTTTACTTTCTAGAATGGGTTCTGGAAGTTAACAAGTGGTTGAACCTTTTCCTTGACCAATTTGAATATTTCTAGCAAGGTCTCATTGCGGTCTTGATGGTTGAGCTCAATATTGAAAAGCATTGAAATGTGAGCCAGACGGCCTCCCTTCTCGGTGTCATCGAATTGTTCCATGAACTTTTCATACACCTTGATTGAGATAGAATTTTTCAGAGCTTCAAGTTCTTTCTGGGTGAAGTCAGCGTCAACGTTTTTGGGTTTAGTGTTGATAGGTTCTTCGACCTTAACTTCTTCTGGTGCATCCTCTTCCTCTACTGAGGGTGCTTCTTGAATGTTCGACTCTTGTATGGGCTACTATGGTTAGTT
>Ga0138266_1114392_pt1 | contig 10705 bp, 9 predicted proteins | sample RNAB_120151118_FD_105244 | JGI IMG/M metagenome (GOLD analysis project Ga0138266, IMG submission 105244) | Metatranscriptomics of polar marine prokaryotic and eukaryotic communities from Palmer Station, Antarctica after 192hr light incubation... | ecosystem: Environmental > Aquatic > Marine >... | reverse complement strand
TTAACTTAAGTAAGCTCTAAAGGCGGCTGAATATTAGTTCAGCCGCCTTTTTTATATCTATCCTGAAATGAAGAACCCATGATGTTTATAGATAGCGATTGCATTAGGCAGAGCATAATCTTGCGTAGTTTCTCGAAGACAACTTGATTGGGACAGGGAAATGATTCCTTCTTCAGGTCTAGAGAGGTAACATATGTGAGGGGTATGTAAGCTATTAACTGAATGTTATTCGGCACCCTCCTTCTGCAGGGCCGAGATCAAACGAAGTCAGTCTTAGCGGAATCAAGACACTAAAAGAGGATTTGGTATGGTTATTTATGGCGTTGCGCTACTCGCGTTTTGTCTACTGACAGGAACGTTGGCTGGTGATGTTCTCGGTCGGCTTCTAGGCATAGAGGCCAATGTAGGTGGTGTCGGAATTTCAATGTTGTTGCTGCTCTACTTCACCAGCCGAGCACGCGAGCGCTGGCAATTAAATGAACTTAGCCAGAGCGGTATTGCGTTTTGGAGTGCCATGTATATCCCTATCGTCGTAGCGATGGCGGCCAAACAGAATGTCGCTGGTGCTATCGAGAGCGGGTGGTTGGCCCTCTTCGCTGGCGTATTGGCGGTGGTAGTCAGCTTTATGCTGACACCTTTACTTAGCCGCATTGCACATAATGGAGCCCACTCTATTAACGACGAATTAGAGGAGCACCAATAATGGAACTACTAACGGCCGTGTTAGTGAAAAATGGCTTGATCACCGCTTTTTTGCTGGTCGGCACTATTACAGCACTTTCTTATTGGCTATCTAATAAACTCAGCCGCGGGGTGATTCATGGCTCGGCGCTAGCGATCGCCATCGGCCTATTAATGGCTTACTTTGGGGGCTCTTACACCGGTGGCAGCAGAGGTTTAGCGGATATCTCTATATTTAGTGGTGTGGCCGTTATGGGCGGCGCGATGCTGCGCGACTTTGCCATTGTCTCCACAGCATTTGGCGCCGACACTCGTGCGCTTAAGCAGGCTGGTTGGGCAGGCGCATTTTCGGTCGTTATCGGTGTGGTACTGTCATTTGTCGTTGGAGCACTCGTCGCGGTAGCATTCGGCTATACCGATGCGGTATCGATTACTACGATTGGCGCCGGCGCTGCAACTTACATTGTTGGGCCGGTGACTGGCACCGCACTGGGCGCAAGTTCTGAGGTTATTGCATTGAGTGTAGGTGCAGGCTTAGTGAAATCAGTGCTAGTGATGGTAGGTACGCCACTAGTGGCGAAGTCAATTGGCCTCAACAACCCCTACTCAGCGATGGTTTATGGTGGCTTAATGGGCACGACCAGCGGAGTCGCTGGCGGGCTAGCAGCTACTGACCCAACGTTAGTCCCCTATGGTGCGATGACCGCAACATTCTACACCGGCGTCGGCTGCTTGCTAGCACCATCGCTGCTATTTTTCTTAGTCCGACTCGCTGTTTAATGTCGATAAAATATCAGGATATAGTGCATGGTTAACGGCACTATATATGCTCACTTTTAGGTGGTTTTTCATCGCTTTGGAGATAAAAATGCACTGACTGAAATGGAGGGCTCAACGCTAAGTTACGGTCAGTTAGATAGTGCCGCTGTCAAATAGCGGCGTCTCTTTGACAGCTGGGTGTGCAGCGCGGTGACCGCGTTTCGGTACAAGTGGCCAAGTCCAGTCAAGCATTGGCGCTCTACTTGGGTTGCTTGCGTGATGGCGCCAATGTTCATTATCTAGCAGGAAAATTGACTGCAAAGAGAAGCCGCTTAACACAGCGGCTTTTTTTAATATACTTTAGCCTTTTTTTCCGGACTAAATCAAAACCCCATCTCTGTCGCCGTTGGAATACGGCGCAAGGTTTGACCTCCAGAAATATCCAGTATTCTGCCAGTCATAAATGACTCATCAGATAACAACCACAGTGCCGCATTAGCCATATCATCTGTCGAGGGTAATTTGCCGAGAGGTATCTCGTTAATGAATGCCTGTTTAATAGCTGGCATTGCAAGAAAACCCTCAGTCATAGCACTGGGTGTAAAACCGGGAGAAAGGGAATTTACACGGATACTTTTCGCTCCGTATTCAACGGCCGCTATACGCACTATATGGTCCGCACCACATTTGGTACCAGCATAGGCAGCAAGGCCGGGAGGTGCCAATGCGGCTGTTTGCGAGGAGGTTGTCACGACGGATCCCCCGGCAACCATGCGCGCGGTCATGTGCTTGATGAATAGCGCAGTACCAATTAGGTGAACATCGCAACTCTGTTGCAATAGTTCACGGCTAATATCAGCAATCGCGGATGAGCTTTCGATGCCAGCGAAATTAATAGCGCCGTCAAGCTTGCCATAATGCGATATTGCGGCATCAGCCAGAGCGGCTAATTGCTGTTCGTCGGTAATATCGCAACCAATCGCCACAGCACCCATACTATCGGCAATGGCCTGAACCTTATCGAGCCTGCGAGCGGCTAAAACAAGTTTAGCGCCTTCCTCATGACATCGTCGTGCGGTGGCAGCCCCCATGCTGCGTTCGTCTGATGCACCCAAAACAATAATTACCTTGCCTTCCAATCTACCTGCCATCTTCGCTCTCCTCTGCTTTTGTATATATTTTAATCAATGGTAATAATCAGATTTTCACCAACTGCTTGCCAAAATTTTGACCTGAGAAAAGCCCCGCTAAAGCCTCCGGGCACTGCTCTATTCCCTCAAGGATATGTTCTTTAACTAGAATTTTACCCTCATCTACCCATTGCATTAATTGCTCTCTTGCTTCTGGGTAGCGATCTACATAATCAAGTACAATAAAGCCTTCCATATGGCAGCGACGAATCACTAGCTGCATATAATTTTTCGGCCCCGGCGGTAATTCTTTGACCTGATAACCACTCGAAATACCGCCACAGAGCACAATGCGGCCATTATTGGCCATATTGACTAGGGCATGATCGAGAATTTCACCACCAACATTATCGAAAAATAAATCGACACTGTTTTTGCATAATTCCTGTAACCGCTCTCCCACGGAATCCGATTTATAATCAATCACTGCATCATAGCCCAGTTCATCGATAAGCCACTGACACTTAGCTTTACCACCGGCGATACCAATAACCCGACAGCCTAAAAGCTTGGCAATCTGACCCACGGTCGACCCTGTGGCGCCAGCAGCGCCTGAAATTAGCACGGTTTCTCCTGCTTTGGGCAACCCTAAATCTAGCAGTCCAAAATAAGCAGTAAGACCAGTAAGTCCAAAGATATGCAAAGGATATGAGATGGGTATGCCTGCAGGGATTTTTGTAACAGGGAATAGCCCTGTACCATCACTGATAGCATATTCCTGCCAGCCAAAGCTGCCCTGCACAAGGTCTCCGACTTGATAATCACTGTGCTTACTGGCAATAATTTCGCCTGCTGCACCAGACCGCATTACTTCACCTATAGCCACTGGCGGCAAATAGCTACGCACATCGTTAAGCCAGCCGCGCTGTGCTGGTTCAAAGGCAAGATACTGGTTCTTTACCAGAAACTCACCATCCACCAACTCTCGAACAGTCTCGGTCTCTAAGTTAAAGTGCTCTTTGCTGACACTAGTTTCCGGACGCGCACTCAATGTCCATTTTTTATTCGTTAAAGTTACTGTCATGGGGTGTACCAAATAGGTGATGAGTAAGCCCGATCCTGAATCGTCTCAGGTGCTCGCGGGTCTATAGTAGCGCCAAAATACTTTGCGTCATACGCGGTCCATCGCGGCGTGGGAATTTGTATTACCCTGGCATAGTAAAATGCACGTTGGTCCGGATCGAAATCAGGATCACTCCATACTGCAGTTAATTCGGCCGACCCGATACTATTACTATAGATGGCATTTAGTCCGTCTACGGTATTGCCCACAGGAGGTATCTCCCCTCTCCAATTGGCCTTGCGTCCATCGGACAGCGCCACATCGAATATCTGCTCTTGGGTTTCACCACGCGCATCTAGCCAGCCCTTAATGATTTGTATACGATCAAGATTGGCACCGTCGGGGTCCCTTGTAGCCGCCACCATAAACCTCGGAGACTTATTGCCCGGACTGCGAGTCAGGTCGCCACCCATTGGTACGCCCTTTTGATAGCCGATAACGGCATAATCAGAGCGTGATATATCAGACTCCACATATTCCCATCCACCAAAAAAGCGTAACTTAATTCGAGTACCCGAGGTGGCGTAGACCTCTCGACGCTTGATCGCACTAAATATCGACTCGCGAGTGTTTTCCTCAGACCAAGCCGCCGTTAGACCAGAAGAGACTAGCCTCCATATTTTCTGTAGCACGTCTGCCATGCGCTTTTCAGTACGATTCACAGCGGGTTCGTCGTGGGCAAATTTACCAAAGAAATTATCTTCATTGGTGGTGGACATCCCCGTGTGCGAATCGGTACTGCCGATAATGCCAAATTTGAATGGATTGGTGCCCAAATTAGCCTCATGACGCAGACCTTCACGCAGTGCCGAACGGGTATATTCGTATTGCAGCATCTCGGGTTTTTTATCCGTGCTCAGGGTGATATTACCCTGATCCCAGGTTTCAAAATCGGCGAACTGATCATCCGGTGACAGGTAAGGGTGCGCCTCGCCATCTCCTTTTATCTGCGTTGTCTCATAGACAGGCTCCCATCGCGCTCGTTTACGCGCATAGGACGCATCTAGCGGCAACCCATTTTCACGGTTCGGCGAGAACATACGGCCATTGCTGACATTACCGTTGTGAGCGATAGCAATAACCTCGCCTCCGGTTTGCTTTTCATAATCGGCCAGAGCGTCCCACAAGTCTTCAGGATCATTACTGTGCTGGGCCGAAAAAGGTGTTACTTGCGATGCTGTCTCGGCGCCATCTTTATAAATAACCACACGGTGTAGATTGTCACCAGTGATCATTGAGGTCCATTCGTAACCAACAAAGGCGGTAAATAACCCCGGCTCATTATATTTGTCCGCTACTGCAGAGGCTTCCTCCCAGATCGAACTTCGCAGACTCTCGGGAGTCAGATACTCTGGCTCATCAGTCTGGATCGCATCAGAAAACGCTCTCGCTAAGGTTCCCATATCGCCCTGTCGCATTAACTCTTTCCATTCCATGCCCATTTTCCAACCATTTAACCGGGGATCATCAAGCGCCAACTGAGCATAGATGCCTAAGTATTCAGCATGATCTGTCACTGCTAAAAAGTCGAGAGGTCGACGTAATTTGGCAGGCATTCCGTTATCAGCCTTCACTGTCTCGCCGCGCGCAAACTGAAAAGCCTGATCACTGGTCAATCGAGTCTGCAAGATATAGGCATCTGCAGAGAGCTTAGAATGCAGATGTAAATCACCCCAGTAGAGATTGGTAATATTTTCTCTCACCGGTGCTGAGTAGAGTAATTTTTGATCTGCCAGTGATGGTTCTACAGCATTCGCAGACAGACAGGCTGAAAGCATCAATACGCCCAATGTGGAACCATGAATAAAGTTAAGCATTACTATTTTCCTTGCATAGAAATATTTTAGTTTGTCACTTCGACACGAATTAACTGACCTTGATTCTTGTTAGGTAGCCAGACTGTAATGCGATCGGCGGAGTTATCTACCACCACTTTGCGCGCATCATACTCCACAGGCATCAAATACTTTACAACCTTCCCCGTCTCTGGGTCTAGCCGCAACAGACGATCAGAGCCAGTGCTAGATATCCAAATTTTACCGGTGCTATCTGGTCGAGCGTAATAGGGTGAGATATATCTTGGCTGGATTTGGTATTCAGTAATCTTATCAGTATCTAAATCGATAGAGGCAACATTGTCGGCAAAGAACTCGGTAAACCAAAACTGGTTATTATCATCTCTGTAGCCCCTTCGAGGATAAGCATTAGGCGTTGGCGTTGGCACCAATCGAACATTACCCTCGCGGTCAGAGCGAGCAATAGAAGATGCTTCCGGAGCAGTACAGAGGAAATTGCCCTGGGCATCCTGATCCATCATGTAGCAATAGTTGAGTTGATCAACACGCTTGGGGTCTGTAGGGAATGGCTTATCGTCAAACAGCATAATCCCCGGACCCACCTCACCTGTTTTAATATCAAAGCGGAAGGCATGCTCATGACGAATAGGTCCATCGGGCATTGACGTAATACCTGTGGCCCAAAGACCATCTTCGCCGACTCTGACAGGCCCTAGGAAAGGGTTTTTCCATATTATAGGCAGATCGTAGGTCTGCCAGGTTTCGGTGTCGGGGCTGAACGAAGCGTGCTTATTACCCATGACCGCGACCCAGACAGTATCTGTTTCATCGACTTGAATATCCTGCACTCCCACAATGCGCATAAGACCCTCTTCGGGTTCGGGCAGGAAATTGGGAGTAGGCCATTCTGAAAATTCGCCCGTGCGTGGATCAAGTTTACCGATAAAGTCCCAACCAGTGTTGCCGTACCAAACGTTACCTTTTGAATCTACATCCAAGTCATGTATCACACTGGGCTGACGGGGAATCGGATAAACAGTTACCGTGGCATTAGTACCTTCGCCAAATGGCCGCGGTAAGGTTTTCAGCGGATAATCCCATTGCGACTTACCGTCACTCAAATTAACTGTCGCCAAATATTCTGCAATATCAGAAGCTTTGCGTCCATACCAATGCAAGCCCTCAATTGGTTTGGGTTTTGATACGACCTGAATACGATCAGCAGATGCATGATCAGTCTCATAGGTGTGCATACGCTGTATCACCTTAACCAAACTCTCCGCAGTGTATCCCGAGCGTGCAATGCGCTCAAGACTGTGGCAGAAACCACAGTTGACCATATTTTTTACCAGCAAATCTTTTTGCGCTTCCGAACCCGGAAAGCTATTGACCCAATCCAGTGAGGTCAGTTGGGATGCCAGACGAAGCGGGTCGGTAACCGCTGTAAGATAAAGCTCACCCAGACTCTGGGACTGATTTTCCCCAATCACAACTGTCTTAGCACCCTGCAATTCATAACCCGCTGCACGGACACTAACCCTATATTCACCAGCAGCCAAGCGATCTCGATTAAATTTAAATTGACCTGCAGCATCACTAGTGACAGCGATTAATACAGGGCTATTTAACGGCTGAAGAATCACCACAACCCCTTCCATTATACTCTCATCAGATGAAGACACAGATCCTGAAAGAGCTATAGCAGACGGAACCTGTCGTTCGGCACAGCCAGTGTCAACGAGAATCATTAGTAATAAAGCAACGATTGATGAAAAACGTCGCGACAGAATATGGGAATTTGTTACTAGATTCATAATCATCACTTATAGAGAGACAGAGGAGTGACAATCTCAATAAGATTACCATTGTTATCACGGATGAATAAAAGCCGGACACCGGCAGCATCAAAGTTAGTCGGCGGTAATTCTAACTCGACACCACGGCTGACTAGCTCCGCAGCAACCGCGTCAACATCAGCACTATTAAAAGCTAAGTGCACATAGCCACGATCAGACATGGCAGTAAATACATCGGGTGCTACCTTTTCATCCTGAAACGGCTCTTTAGTACCAACTACTTCAATAGTGAAGCCATTGGCAGCGATATAACCCACCTCCACATCTGGGTAGCCTTCGATATCCCATTCTCGCACAACCTCAAAACCAAGGACGCTGTTATACCAGTCCAAAGTAGCTGCATAGTCCGCGGTTGAAATCATAATATGGTCAGCGCGCATCATTGCCAGAGGATTGGCCTTAGGTGCACTGGGTGAAATGTCCTCAGTAGCGGCCAGGGTCGATAGACAAAAAATAACTAACCCTACAAGACTGACTTTTGACATCTGTATTACCTCATCTGATCTAAATTAATAATATCAGTACCGACATAATCATTTAGCAGCTCATGGAACCGCTGTACACGCTTTTCTTGATGGGAAAGAATGCAGCCGTTAAAGCCTCTTGAGTTGAGACCCTGCTGCTGGCTGGTTCCAATACTCAGATCCTGATCGGCCACAAACCCAACGGACTCTCCATCGCCATAAACACTGTGACGGTTTTCGGCCCACTCTAATGGCATAGGCCCAATAGGTGTGATGACCTCTTTCATACCCTCAACTGGTGGCGCCAGTACCCAGTGATGGAACACACATTTTTGTGGATCTGATGGGTGAGGCTCAGTACGCAGAATTTGGCACTGCTCCGGCGACATGGTAATCGTCAGATTGGGGAATAAAGTGCAATGGAAATAATCGACCAGCTGCTGATCACTCATATTTTCGTAATTGGAATAGCCTATACCTGGACCCATACGACGCTTAGCGGCGACTATAGCCTCACGAATATCACCGGTATGACCATCATAGTCACTAGGATCAAGACCCCACGCTCGAGCTACTTCGTCGAGGGGCGCAGGAACCTCTCCAGTTTCAAACTCCGGGTTTCTAGTAGTGGCCTGATGACCTTTCATCCACATGGAATTGTGGCCAGTCTCATACATCTCAAATAACGTGTCGGACAGACCATCATTTATAAAAGTCGATAGTTCTGGATGGATCGTTGGCAGATGGTAGCTTTCATTGAAGTTATCTCGAATAATCTTCCAATTAAAGTCGGCATCGGCTGACAGATACATCACTCTTATCCAATTATCCAAGCCATAACTCTCGAGACGTTCGGGCAAGGGAGCCAGCCAATCCAATAATGGCGCAACTTCATTATCCATGCAGTAGAATACAAATGGTCCCCAGTTCTCACAGCGCACCTCTGTGAGCGTTACTTTTCCGCAAGGATTGCCACCGGGAAAGTCATCGGGATCCTGAACGTTGACTAGCATACCGTCGGGGGAAAACTGCCAGCCATGATAGCCGCAGGTGATTCTATCGCTGCCACCTATATCCCCAAGTACTAGCCGGTTGCCGCGGTGAGGACAAGAATTATAGAACGCTTTAATCGATCCATCAGCCTGGCGGACCATAATGACCGACTCTTTACCCAAGTTGTGACGAACATAATCACCCGCCTGCTCCATCTCGGCGACCATGCCACCAAGGTGCCAAACTCGCGGCCACAAATTCTCGTTTTCCTGGTCCATAAACTCTCTGGAAATATAACGATCCGCAGTAATCGTATCTCCACGCACAGGCAGATCGAAGCCCTTGGCATAACGAGACGTCTCAGATTGTGAGCCCATGCTATAACCTCTCTGGTTATCTCTAGCGTTAAAAAAACAATAAATTAATGGCTAACCAGCTTATGGATTCATAGATTTGAATTCCTTAGAAAACAAAAAGCTGGCATTTACGCTGCTAGTATTAATTTGCAACCAAACCGCCATCCACCACCAGCTCTGCGCCGGTCACATAGCTAGATTCATCAGAGGCCAAAAATAAAACACAGTTAGCTACTTCCACAGGGTATCCCATACGTCCGAAGGGTACTGTTGCGCCCAATTTCTCAAACTCACCTGGATTATCGCGTCGAGAATCATTTTGTATATTAGTATCAATCAAACCGGGATGGAGCGAATTGCAACGAATGCCATCAGCCGCATGCTCCAGAGCAATACTCTTACTGAAGATTTGCACGCCAGCTTTAGCAATACCGTACACCGATACACCCGGAATTCCGCGCAGAGCCGCAACAGAAGACATATTGACAATAGAACCACCACCAGAGGCAATCATTGCGGGCAGCGCGATCTTACAGCCTAGAAAAACGCTGCGAATATTCACATCCATTTGCAGATCATAATCCGCCGTCGAATAGTCACTAATCGGTCTCATTATCGCGATACCTGCATTATTGACTAGAACATCCAGCCCACCAAAATGCTCGACGGTGGCATCAATAACTTCCTGCCAACGTCCCTCATCAACAACGTTCTGCTCCATTGATAATACCTCGGCACCCAGAGCAACTAGCTCTTTTTCCGCAGCTGCCAATCCAACCAAATCGATATCAGTGATCACCAACTTCGCGCCCTCTTGAGCAAAGCGAACAGCAGTAGCATGGCCAAGACCTGGATTAGATGCCGCACCCGTAATAATTGCGACTTTATTTAATAATCTAGACATAGTTATCTTCCTTATTATTTTTGAAATTCACGTTAGTGTTTATATCGCGTTCCAGCCCCCATCGACCTCGAGCATACTTCCCGTACTAAAAGACGACAGGTCCGAAGCTAGAAACATAACGCCGTTGGCCACCTCTTCAGGTGTACCTAATCGCTTGATAGCATGCTTGGTTGCCAAAACCGATAGGTCCTCAACAAGGCTAACAACTAATGGAGTAGCAACATTACCCGGGCATATCGCGTTAATACGAATATCTCGTTCGGCATATTCCACCGCTACTGTCCGAGTCAATCCCGCCACAGCGAATTTGCTTGTGACATAGGGTGAGGCATTTGGATAGGTGTTACGACTAGTCGCAGAGGCCATGTTAACGATACGGCCCCCACCCTGCTTTAGCATCTGGCGAATCTCCGCCTGCATACAGAGCCAGACGCCCTTTAAATTAACCGCTATCACTCGATCGAATTCAGCTTCACTCACCTCATGAAATTCCTGTAATGGCGTTGCTGTCCCCGCGTTGTTCACGGCGATATCGAGTCGCCCAAAACGCGTAACAATCATATCAAGCAATATATTCACATCGGCAGAGTCACTGGCATCATTCAGCAAACCCAATACCTCCGCGCCATTATCCTGCAGGGCA
>Ga0138266_1170328_pt1 | contig 10735 bp, 10 predicted proteins | sample RNAB_120151118_FD_105244 | JGI IMG/M metagenome (GOLD analysis project Ga0138266, IMG submission 105244) | Metatranscriptomics of polar marine prokaryotic and eukaryotic communities from Palmer Station, Antarctica after 192hr light incubation... | ecosystem: Environmental > Aquatic > Marine >... | reverse complement strand
TCGTAGCTTACAGGAACCATTTATAGTAACTTACACCCCATAAACCGCCAAATTTGAACAAAGCCTATGAAGTTAAAAATTTAATTTTCTGAGATACCAGTTAATTTAGAGTTAAATTAACTGGTATGTTATCTAGTTTCTTAAAAAGGATCTATGATACTCGACTATATCCGTTAAAGCGCTTATAATAATTGCATCGTCAATTTTGTTGTCATTTATCATTGCTTGTACTCTAGGTAAATCTTGAGGAATAAAAGTTATACCATGTTGGCTATACGGATACATCTTCGTATAAAAGTTCATTATCCCAAAATTACCTTTGTCAAACCAATCCATACGAAGTTCGTTTGGAACACCAAAATTAGACCATAATTGAGGTAATCCTGAAAATACATAAACTGACGCATTTTGATACGTTTGTTCCACTCCTTCTGATGGGAGATAAGGCATCGTAAATGTAAGGTCTCCTATAAATTTCATTATCGCTGTTAGAAAACCTATAGCGAGTATAAACCCTATATTAAAACTACCAACTCCTGGTACCAATTCTTCCGCGGCCTGAAATAAAGGTTCCGCAAGTGTTGTAATTAAAACATAGGGATATCTATGTGGATTAATAAACAAAACAAAACTCATAACAGAATAAAAATTACAAATCGTAAGATATAGTAATAAAAAAAGATAAATAAAGGCTTGACATTCAAGCAATAGCTGACTATACTGTAGGTCATAGGTGTAGATGTGACAAGATTGTTGCAAAAACTCTGAAATTATGTCCGGAATCAAAATAGCTTTCCTACTTATTACAAAAGCTAACGAATTGTCAGGGTTTGCATAATCAAAGTCATTTTCCTCAATAAATTTAAAAAGAGGATGCGTATCAAAGGTATTGCCTCCATTGGTAGGCCTAAAAACGTCTATTAAGGTATTAGGCACAGGGTCCCCTCGAAAGTTGTCCAGATAGCTCATAGCGTTGATTACACCAAATTCAAAACCATCCGACATGTTAACTGTATGAATACCTCCGCTAGCTTCTCGGTTCTCTTGAGTGTTTAAACCCATAAAATTGACAAAAATCTCTAGACACTTACCTAAAAAGTTATAAATATTGCTTAACATAGTTTTTATTTTCCTATTTTAAATTAATTATTACAGTCGATTACCACTATTAAAAATAGTGATAAACATCGGGATAGCAGGATTTGAACCTACGACTATCTACTCCCAAAGCAGGTACTCTACCAAACTGAGCTACATCCCGAGTCCGGGGAAACTCTCGCTTTGATCGTCCTCGACTGTGATACTATATATAGTAACTCAGAGGTTCATCAATGTCAAGAGTTTAAAAAATTAATTTAAAAATTATGCATTTTTTCATAATTTAAAAATTAATTTTTTGTTATTCAGCCATTTTTTCTTCAAGATAATTAATAACGTCTTGTACCGTTTTAATATTACCAGCTGTTGTATCATCAATATCGATACTAAATCCGTCTTCAATAGAAATAACTAACTCAATCAAATCTAAAGAATCAACTTCTAAATCACCGTTAAACGTGCTTTCTGGGTAATTACACTCGCATCATCCAGTTCTAATTGTTTTGCAATTATTGCTTTTAGTTTCTCATAAGTATCTGAATCTGAACTCATATACAGAACCTCCTTTTTTAATTTAATATAATACTTAAGTATTAGTTAATATTCATTATACATAAATAATAACATAATTATTAAGTATTTTAAAATTTTCTTTTTAAAATATTGTTAATAACGATAAGAGGCACTAAACAGACTAGAACCTTGTCTACCTAAGTTACCAAACCTCGCTCTTTATACCACTAAGAATATAGTAGAATTCTTTTTAAATAGATCTGACTTTATTTATTTAAAACTTGTAACAGTTTGACTATTTGATAAAGACTTCCTTGGTCTAAAACATAAATTTGAATACAATATTGTTTCGACAATTTTTTTAATTTCAAATTTTGTTTTAAATGTTTTTTTAGGGCAATAATTATGTCAGCTTTTTTGACAAAATTGGTAAAACTAAATTTTTTTCTTGAATTGTAGCAAGCTTCTTGAATTAAGTTGTTAGAAAATGATAAATTATATATACTAAATTTTTTTGCACTCGATAAACTCAAATCTATTTTGTTGTAAGAATTTATTATTCGCCAACTATTATTCGGTAAAAATTGATCTGAATTTGAATGTTGAAAAATTGTGGATAAATCTGATGAAACTTGTTTGTAACCTATATATATTTTTTTATTCGTCTCTAATTTACGAATTTGGGTAGAAAAATAACTTTTGCGTAAAATCAAATCAACCGAGTCTTGAATATTTTGATGAATGATCCAGTGAGATTGTTCGTTTATTTCAATAGCAATTTGAAAAGCAGGAGAGGCTTTTCGTTCAAGAATACTTTTTTGAGTTCTCCGTTTTTTGGCTTCTTCATCACTTAAAATAACATATTGTATACCCCCAATTAAATCTGTTAATATAGGATTTTTTATTAGGTTTTCTAAATTATTTCCGTGTGTTGTACCAACAAGTTGAACACCTTTTTCTGAAATAGTACGAGCAGCTAAAGCTTCTAATTCAGTACCAATTTCATCTATAATAATAACTTCTGGCATATGGTTTTCAACAGCCTCTAGCATTATTTGATATTGTAACTCTGTTTTAGGTACTTGTAGTCGTCTAGATCTTCCAATACCCGAATGAGGAATATCACTATTACCCGCAATTTCATTCGATGTATCAACAATAATAACACGCTTATGCATTTCATCGCTTAGTATACGGGCAATTTCACGTATTATTGTAGTTTTTCCTCGACCCGGTTGACCTAAAATTAAAACGGATTGATTTAATTCTAATAAGTCGCGAATAATACATATAGTACCAAAAACAGCTCGGCCTATACGACAAGTTAACCCATTTATCATAGATTGGCGGTTTCGGATACAACTTATGCGATGTAACGTTCGTTCAATACCAGCACGATTATCGTTGTCAAATTTTCCAATACGTTTTAGAGTAAAATCAAGGTCTTGCCACGACATAACCTTTCTAGATAGATATTCAGACCCTTTTGCAAAACGAGCTTCAGGTCGACGACCCAAATCCAGGATAACTTCTAAAAGTTTCTCTTTCTGCGAATGTTTCTTTAAGATTTGCTGAACAAAAAGAGGTAGATTGTCCAGTAGTTTTTCGAAATCGTCGTTTTTATTCATAGAATGATAAATAATTAATGTCATTTAATAACAAAAAATCTTTGAATAAATAAATATTTATCTGTTTAACAAGAAAGGTGGTTTATAAAATAGATAGAATATAAATTTAAAAGTTTGAATTGTTTATCGTAATTTATGTTTTAAACACTCTGTAGTTTCGTAGCAACTATTATTCTTAAATAAAGAGTAAAAAACTCTACAAACAGTAAAAGTATCAAAATAAAATACTATCATTTAGATTTTTTATTTAACATTTATAGATAGATTTGACAAAGTTAAATCTATCTATAAACGGTTACCAAATATGCGAACTTATATTTAATTTAAAACGTTCTCAGGAAAAATAAATCTCTAATCTGTATTTTGAGAACTACTCATGAATATTTCTTTAGACTCTTTAATAGCTTGTACTAAAGAAGCTTCAGATTCTTCACTAAGTTTAAGAGTTTCTGTTACTGTAGCAAGATAAGGAAGATTCGACGTTTTCAAATAATCCAATAAGCTCGCACAATATTTTTTAATATCACTCACCGCAAGTTCATCTAAAAACCCATTAATCCCAGCATAAATTAAAGCAACTTGTTGAGGAACTGATAAAGGCGAATTTTGCGGTTGTTTTAAAAGCTCACGTAAACGGGTACCACGGGCTAGTTGTTTTTGTGTTGCTTCGTCTAGATCAGAAGCAAACTGTGAGAATGCTTCTAATTCTGCGAATTGAGCTAATTCTAATTTTAGTTTACCGGCAACTTTTTTCATTACTGGTGTTTGTGCTGCCGAACCTACACGTGAAACTGAAATACCTACGTTAATAGCAGGACGAATACCTGAATTGAATAAATCATTAGACAAGAATATTTGACCGTCAGTAATTGAAATTACATTTGTCGGAATATAAGCAGATACATCACTAGCTTGTGTTTCAATAATTGGTAAAGCAGTCATATTACCGCCACCTAGTTCATCACTAAGTTTTGCAGCTCGTTCAAGTAAACGAGAATGTAAATAGAATACATCACCAGGATAAGCTTCACGCCCTGGCGGACGACGAAGTAATAACGACATTTGACGATAAGCCATAGCTTGTTTAGTTAAATCATCATAGATTACTAATGTTGCTTTACCATTATACATGAAATATTCAGCAAGAGCAGCACCCGCATATGGAGCAATATATTGTAATGTAGCTGGATCATTAGCACTTGCTAGAACAATAATAGTATAAGCCATCGCATCTTTTTCTTCAAGTACGTTTACAACTTGTGCAACAGTTGAAGCTTTTTGACCAATACCAACATAAACACAAACAACACTTTCCGTTTTTTGATTTATGATTGTATCAATGGCAATTGATGTTTTACCCGTTTGACGATCGCCAATGATTAGTTCACGTTGACCTCGACCAATTGGGATCATCGCATCAATTGATGTGATACCAGTCTGTAAAGGCTCACACACTGACTTACGGCTAATAATTCCAGGAGCCATTGATTCTAATAACCGCGATTCTGTACTATCAATATCACCCTTTCCATCAATTGGCACTGCTAATGGATTAACAACACGACCTAAGAACTGGTCTCCAACTGGAATTTGAGCAATTTGTCCTGTCGCTTTAACCGTTCCACCTTCTAAAATTTGACGACCATCACCCATTAATACAACACCAACATTGTCATTTTCTAAATTTAGCGCAATACCAATTGTTTTATCTTCAAATTCTAAAAGCTCACCACTCATTGCTTGGTCAAGACCGTAAACGCGTGCGATACCATCACCAACTTGTAAAACAGTACCAACAGTTTCGGGTTTAACGGTTTGATCATACGTTTCAATTTGTGAACGGATGATACTACTAATTTCGTCAGGACGAATGTTTATCATTGTATTATATTATTAAGATAAAAATTAATAAAAGAGTTTAGTTGTTTTTAAATTTCTAAAACACTATCTAAGTGTTTAGCTAATTCTTGTAATTGATTTTTAATAGTAAAATCAACCATTTTCGAGTTCGTAGTAAGTAAAAAGCCTCCAATGAGATTCGGTTCTAATACAAATTCGAGTTTAATTTGTTTGGCATTAGTTAATTTTCTAATTTTACGTATCAATCTATGTCGTTGTCTTCCCGTAAAAGAATACGATGTTGATATGTTAATTAGTTTAATAGCAGCAGTACCATAAATTAAGTCTAAATAGCTGTTGACAGCTGCTTGCATTAAATTAATCCGGTTCCGTTTTAATAATATCATTAGAAAAGCGAACGTTTCTTTGTGAACTTGATACTTAAGTAGTTTAGTAATAACATTTTTCTTTACTTCTAAACTAATAAGGGGATTTTCTAAAAGATTGGTTAACTCTTCAGTTTTCTCCAAAAAAGTTTTCAAGCTTTGGAAATCTCTGGTTATTTGATATAAATTACCGCGATCAACTGTAAGATCATAAAGAGCACGTGCATAGGGCGCTGTAATCTTTAAAGCAAAGGTATTAGTATTCATAATAAATTTTTTTCTAATTTATCGATAGCATCATTGATTAAATTCGATGCGCTTTCTTTTTTTGCAAATGTTTGTTGGGCTCGGGCTGCTGTTCGCTTCAATACCAGTGAAATTATTTGTTGTTTAACTTCTAAAAATATTTGTTGTTCTTTAGAACGGAATAAAGCTAATGCTCTTCCAAAACGAACTGTTAAATCTTTTTTTGATTGAGCTGCAGCCGTGTTAAGTAAACTCTTTTTAATCGGAATTGTTTGGTCTGTAATCTCAGAAATAAGAACTGATACTTGATCGAGTTGTGTTTCTGCGATGGCCCAATTTAGAAATGCTTCATCACGTCTTTCTTGAGCGTCTTCAACAGAACTATTAATTTCGTTTTTACGAGCCTCTAAACTAGGACTCAAAAATTCTCTACCTGCATAAATCAAAATAGCAACTAAAGCTGTAATATTGAGTAGCCCACTTTCCAGAATATCAAAATTAAAAGAAATACCTTCAGCTTGGGCTAGTAAGATAAAAATTTGATCAAAATTTTCCATGTTTTGTAGTTTTTATATAAACTGTATTGTTCTAAAAAAGTAAATTACATATGACAAAAACTTAAATTGATAATTTAGTTTCAATCTCTGTACATAAAGAATTAATGATATTATCTAGACTACTAAGAGCTGCCTGTTTCTTATTAGAAAGATCTTTTGTAATTGTGTCTAATAAATTATCTATATATTTTTGAGAAAGATCTAATTCAAGTTCTAAAATTTCTTTGTGAGTCTTTTGTGAATTAGTAATTTGTAATTCGGCTTCTTGACGAGCGGTTTTCAATTTGTTTCCAAACTTAGCCGTTAAATTGTCGGCTTTTTCTAACGTCACAACAGCTTGAAGAAGAGTTATTAAAATAAAATCATTCCGTTCTGTGATTGCAGTTAATAGCGGGTTGTATAACAAGGTATTTAATACTATTGTTAGCAGTACAAATTGAATTGCTACAAGTGGTAACGTAGCGTTAATATCGAATAATCCACCAGGACCCTCTATGGCTGAACTTGAAATTATTAGTGAGAAATTAATCATATAGAGTTTAATAAATTATTTTTATGTTAGTTCACATCTATAGAATGTTGAATTAACAGATAAAATCAAGAAAAGTAAATGACGTTTATTATCTATCTAGTTTAAAATAATTTTACTCTTGGTCTTTTTATAAAGGAACCATAAATATTTTATTTATAATAACAACGTTTTAATAAAGAGTTGTAACTCTAGTAGTTATAATTCCAGTTTTATTTTCACTTTAAAAGATTTTATAGTTGTATCTTAAAACATACAACAGGTTTTCATAGTAAACGTAGTCATTTCATTTCCATTTGAGCTGTAGAAACTACAGCTCTAGCAATTTGCTTTTTATCTATGCTGATAATTTATTGTTTGTTCTTATAAAAATAGTTGAACGAGAATAGTTTTACTTATTTATTAACTAAATGGATTAGCAAATAATAATGCTAATGCAACTACTAAACCATAAATAGTTAACGCTTCCATGAAAGCTAAACTTAATAATAGTGTACCACGAATTTTATTCTCAGCTTCTGGTTGACGAGCAATACCTTCAACAGCTTGACCAGCAGCATTACCTTGTCCAATACCAGGACCAATTGCAGCTAAACCAATTGCTAAACCAGCAGCAATAACAGAAGCAGCAGAAACAATAGAATCCATAATAAATTTTAACTAAAAAATGTAAATTAAATTTTCTTCACAAAAGAAGAGGTAAGGTGAAACACCTAGTTGTATCATACAATCTTTACGTGGAAAAATATGGTGTTAAAAACACATAAATGTTATCTGCAGTTAACTACTTTTCATAGAAAAAGGTTTTCAAATTATTCTTATTCAAGGGCTTCTGCGATATATGCTGCAGCTAATGTTGAAAAAATCAAAGCTTGAACAGAGCCGGCAAAAATACCAAGTAACATAATAGGTAGAGGAACTACTAATGGAACCAAAGATGTTAATACTGAAATCGTTAATTCATCAGCAAGAACGTTTCCAAATAATCGAAAACTTAAAGATAATGGTTTCGTAAAGTCCTCTAGGATATTAATGGGTAGAAGAAGAGGAAGTGGTTCAACATAACGTTTAAAATAACCTAATCCTTTTTTGCTTAAACCTGCATAGAAATAAGCAAATGATGTTAACAATGCTAATGCTACGGTAGTATTGATGTCGTTAGTAGGGGCTGCTAGTTCACCTTCAGGTAATTTAATTAATTTCCAAGGTATTACTGCTCCAGCCCAATTACAACCAAAAATGAATAAGAACAGCGTACCAATAAATGGAACCCACTCTCGGTAAAAACTTTCACCAAGTTGGTTTTTAGCAATATCCGTAATAAAGTCTAGAGCGGACTCCATAAAATTTTGCCAACCACGTGGAACTCGTTCCGTTTCACGAGTGCCTAAAAAAGAGAACGTTAAAAGTATAATAAAAACTAACCAAATTACAGCTAAAACTTGTCCATGGACCAAAAATCCAGCAATATTCCAATAAAAGTGTTTTCCTACTTCTGCATCAGCCAAAAATATTGAGCTTGAATTAATGGGAGAATCTAACGACACTTCAATAGTACCTGTTGAAGGAATACGCGTTGGGTACAAGAATTTAAATATTTTATACATATAATTTAACTATTTTAGTAAATTACCCAATATTAAAAATGTATTGGAACAGAACATATTATAAATATCTCGTAAGTAAATAGAGTTTATTTTTATAAATATTCTCTTATTTTAACCAATCATACCCTTTTAATTCTAATTCTTTAGCTAATTCAGGCCCACCTGTTTTTATAATTTTACCATTTTCCATTACATGGATGTAATTTGGTTTAATATAATCTAAAAGTCGTTGATAGTGAGTGATTAATATAATGGCATTACTTGTACTCGCAAACTTATTGATACCATCTGAAATAATCTTTAAAGCATCAATATCTAAACCTGAATCAGTTTCGTCCAAGATGGCTAATTTGGGCTCTAACAGTAACATTTGCAAAATTTCGTTGCGTTTTTTTTCACCCCCAGAAAATCCTTCATTGACATTTCGTGTCAAAAAATTTTCTGACATGTCAATTATTTTCAATTTGTCTGCTAAGATCTTATACATTTTTAACATATCAATTTCTGGTTTATTTTGTGCTATTAACTTTGAATTATATGCAAGCATCAAAAATTCATCGTTTGTAACACCGGGAATTTCAACAGGGTATTGAAATGCCAAAAATATCCCGCGATGTGCACGTTCTTCAGGTTCAAGTTCACTTATATCAGTACCTAGGAAAAAGATATTACCACTTACTATTTTATACGCAGGATGTCCAGCGACAACTTTTGAAAATGTACTTTTACCAGAACCATTTGGGCCCATAATAGCGTGAATTTCCCCGTTATAAATTTTCAAATTAAGACCTTTTAAAATATTAATATTATTTACCGACGCTTTTAAGTCTTTTATTTCTAGAACTAAATTTTCAGTCGTCATTAACCTACACTTCCCTCTATTTTTAAAGTTAATAAATAATCGGCTTCAAATGAAAATTCCAACGGTAAATTCATATAAACCTCGTCACAAAAGCCACTTATAATAAGACTTATCGCTTTCTCAGTTGAAATTCCCCGTTGGAGACAATAAAAAATTTGTTCTTCGCTAACTTTTGAAGTTGTAGCCTCGTGCTCTATTTTTGTTGTTGAATTTTGAACCGAAATAAAAGGAAATGTATTCGAATTACACAAATTACCAATTAAGAGTGAATCACATTGAGAATAATTTCGGGAGCCCATTGCTTTAGCATTAATTCCTACATAACCCCGGTATGTATTTTTAGATTTGCCAGAACAAATTCCTTTTGAGACAATTTTACTGCTTGTATTAGGTCCAATGTGGATCATCTTAGTTCCGGTGTCAGCTTGTTGATAATTATTTGTTAATGCAACCGAATAAAATTCTCCAACAGAATTTTTTCCTAATAAAATACAGCTTGGATATTTCCAAGTAACCGATGAACCAGTTTCAACCTGCGTCCACGAAATCTTAGAATTGAAACCACTACATAAACCTCTCTTTGTCACAAAATTATAAATTCCACCTGAACCTGTTTCATCGCCTGAATACCAATTTTGAACAGTGGAATATTTTATAAAAGAATTATCAAGAGCGATAAGTTCTACAACCGCTGCATGTAATTGATTTTCATCATATTGAGGTGCTGTACACCCTTCTAAATAACTAACTTGACTATCTTTTTCGGCAATAATTAATGTACGTTCGAATTGACCTGTATTTTTTTCGTTTATCCGGAAATATGTAGATAGTTCTAAAGGACACTTAACACCTTTGGGAATGTAGCAAAAGGAACCATCTGTAAAAACCGCTGAATTTAATGCCGAAAAATAATTGTCACCCATTGGAACGACGCTTCCGAGATATTTTTCCAGTAGTTGGGAATGTTTTTGAATAGCTTCTGACATTGAACAAAAAATAATACCATATGATTCTAGTTCGGCTTGAAAAGTTGTACCTATTGAAACACTATCAAAGACAGCATCAACTGCTACATTAGCTAATCTTTTTTGTTCAGTCAACGAAATACCTAATTTATCGAATGTTTTTAACAACTCAGGATCTACATCTTCGATATTTTTTAACGTCTCTTGTGACTTGGGCGCAGAATAATATATAATTTCTTGGAAGTTAATTTGTGGGAATTTAAGTTGAGCCCATTCAGGACATTTCATTTTTTGCCATTTTTTGAATGCACGTAACCGAAAATTCAACAAAAATCGGGGTTCATTTTTCTTTTTTGAAATCAACCGTACAACATTTTCATTTAATCCTTTTTTAATCTGGTCTTGTTCGATGTTAGTAGAAAAACCGTACTTATAAGATTGATTGACTAAATTAGTTATATCGGTATTTAAATTTTTATTTGATTGCTTATTCATAGATCTAAGT
>Ga0138266_1026898_pt1 | contig 10799 bp, 9 predicted proteins | sample RNAB_120151118_FD_105244 | JGI IMG/M metagenome (GOLD analysis project Ga0138266, IMG submission 105244) | Metatranscriptomics of polar marine prokaryotic and eukaryotic communities from Palmer Station, Antarctica after 192hr light incubation... | ecosystem: Environmental > Aquatic > Marine >... | reverse complement strand
GCTAGTACAATACCTTTAGGGATCCTTATGGATCCTAGACACGGTAAGGTACTACCTTAAGAGATACGAGGGGGTCTCTGAGTAACTACATCACTATACTATATCTTATACCAATGGATATACGTATCAGGGATACCCCCTCAAGGGTACCTAAGGGTTCTTAGGGAGTCCCTAACTACTACTACTTCAGCTTCTACTCTCTTATATACTAGGGGAGTCCTTAGGGGTACTATAGGTCCCTTAGTAGTACTATGAGGTAACTACTTCCTTTTATATTTGTATTGCCCTAAACCCCGTAGGGGGTTACCCGAACGTAGTCTTGGAGGACTCCCCATTGGAAACTAACAAATTATCTAATACCAGTTCGTCTATGACGAATAAGAGTTTGTCTATGACAAATAGACAGAAACTAGCCTTAGCAGTAGAATCACGGAAGCGTACAGACCTCACAAGATACGAGGGGTCCTTCCAAGACTTTGCTAAAGAACAGATCAGAATATTACCAAAAGATGCATCTCAGGGTTTTATACCTTTAGAGTTCAACAAGGCCCAACAGATCGTTGATGACGCCATTGAGAAGCAACTTAAGGAAACAGGTAAGGTACGTGCCATTATACTTAAGGCCAGACAGATGGGTCTTTCGACCTACGCCTGCGGCAGAGTATACTGGAAGTCATACCTAACCCCATACAACAAGTCAGTAGTAATGGCACATGACTCTGCCACTTCAGATGCCCTGTTTGCGATGTCTCGTAACATCATTCAGAATATGAAGCCAGAGTTCAAACCAGTACTGAAGAAGTCTAACTCTAAAGAGATAGGATTTGAACACAATGACTCAGGATACCGGCTCTACACCGCAGGATCCCCCGAAGCAGGCCGAGGGACCACCCCGACTATTGCTCATCTATCTGAAGTTGCTTTCTGGACTCATGACGCAAAGATTCTCGCAGGCTTATTCCAAGGTATATCACAAGCTGACGGTACCGAAGTAATCTTAGAGTCAACAGCCAACGGTGTTGGTAACGAGTTCCACAGACTCTGGAAGGGGGCTGTAGCAGGTGAGAACGAATACATCCCTATCTTTGTACCTTGGTTCCTTATGCCAGAGTACCGTAGGTTTGTATTAGAACCTGAGGTATTTGCAGATACCGTAACAGAGGAAGAAGAAGGCTTACAGAAGGTTCATGGTTTAGACTTAGAACAGCTGTACTGGAGGCGTCTTAAGATAGCCGAAGGGGGTATGGATAAGTTCCGTCAGGAATACCCGTCAACAGCAAATGAAGCATTTATAGTTTCTGGTTCTAACGTATTTGATACAGGTAAGCTAGATGACATGGTTTCACTACCATGCATGAAGAGACAACACTTTAGTTTAGAATCGTGTATGTTTGAAGATCACAGGGAGGGCTTCTTGGAGATCTACAAGTACCCTAAGTACGACAGTAACTTCATCATCGGAGCTGACTGTGCCTTGGGCGTTGGACAAGATTACTCAGCAGCAGTAGTCATGAATGCAGAAAGAGAAGTATGTGCAGTGTACCGTAACAACAAGTTAGACCCTACTCAGTATGGTGATCTCTTGTTCTACTTAGGTAGATACTACAACAACTCCCTTCTTGCAGTGGAATCTAATTCCTTAGGTATAGCAACACTAAACCGATTAAAACAAATGGATTACGTGAACTTATACCATCAAACAAAAGTAGCTAATGTGTCCAATGAGGAGGGCACAAGACTAGGGTGGAGGACTACCCAAGCTACTAAGCCCATGATCATTGGGCATCTTAAGAACGCCATAGAGAACGATGATATTTCTCTTGCGTCCCCCATTATCATACAAGAGTGTATGAACTATGTGGCTGATGCCAGTGGTAAAACCAATGCTATATCTGGCTGTCATGATGACACCGTAATAGCAACAGCTATAGCCCTTGAAGTACTCCGCACACACGGAGACAGGTTGACAACTACGCGAGTATCCTTCAGGAACCAAGCGTATACACCTGACAACACTCAATGGCTATAGTAGCCTGAGGGTCCCTCTCTTTTCCGAGGGGCCTTCGTGGTTTAAAAAGTTTCCCATAGTCCTCCACTATGTAAGATGTTTTCTTTTAGGCGGTTATGCTTCACATCTCGGGAATGAGAAAGATAGCAAACTGCCCCTAATCCTAATAGATAGACAGAGCGTGAGGTGTTACTCCTGCGCATACTAAGAGGTATATCGATGTCAAGTAATAATGAAGATGGATACAAAGTACAAGTATCCGATGAGGAGCTTACAACACTCCTCGACTATAAGTTGGCACAATCTAGTTCCAGCTTCCTAGATACCTCAGAGCTATCTGATGAACGTCAGAAGTCTACCTACGAATACGCAATGATTCCTCAGGGCCACTTAAAGCCTCAAGGTGTATCACGTATTGTATCGTCAGACACAGTTGAAGCTATTGAAGGTTACACAGCAGTACTCTCTGAGCTACTGTTCGATAACAACAAGCTAGCCAAGTTCAAAGCATATGACCGTACGCCATTGGCCTACCATCAAGCTACAGCAGCATCAGAGCTGATCAACCACTGCTTGTTCTCAAAGAACCGAGGTTGGTCTGTGATGAACACATGGCTTAAGTCAGCCTTGATGTGGAAGCTATCAGCGGTAACATGGGCATATGTATCAGAGGAAAAGATATCCTTTGAAGAGTATGAAACAATCGACAGTACTGCACTTGATGTACTACTGGCAGATCCAGAGATCACTACAACTGGTGATATCTATTTAGATGAACAATCAGGTAACTACCTTGATGTACGCCTCAAGCGTACTAAAGTTACCAACAAAGTAATTGTATCAGCTGTACCACCTGAGACCCTAAGAGTCAGTAGAGGAGCCACAGGTGTACACGATGCATCCTTTGTAGGATTTGAAGAAGAGATGACACGATCAGAGATCCGAGAGCGTTGGCCTGAAAAGGCTGAAGCTGTTGACTGGTCAACTGTAGAAGGTACTATTAACTTCTCTAACACAGATTCAAGCGCACGTAAGATGGCAATCGGAACTACCTTACTATTAGGTACTGCTGATGATAACCAACTAGAAGCCACCGAGTCGGCTGTTGTACTCCGTTGTTGGGTATACGTTGATCGTGATGGTGATGGTATTGCTGAGCTTAAGTACGTTGTACGTGTGGGCGACACTATCCTTTATGAGGATGATGCAGATCATATCCAAGTAGCTACCTTCACACCGTTTGAAATCCCCTTCGAGCTTGAAGGTCTTTCTATGGCTGATATGGTACGTCCTTCTACACTGGCGTCTACAGCTATCTTACGTGGCTTTGTTGAGAATACTTACTTAACAAACTATGCACCTAAGATTGCAGACCCCAACGTAGTAGACTTCTCTGCATTGCAGAACATGAAGCCTAAACAGATCATTGCATCCAACGGTAACCCAATGGGTGCAGTTGCATCACTACCCCCTGAGCAGATCTCAACAGGTACAGTACCCTTGCTGCAGTTCTTGCAAGGTCATAAGGAACAAGCCACTGGACTGTCTAAAGCAGCCCAAGGTCTTAATGATGCCCTATATGTGTCTGGTAACTCAGAAGCTAAGGTATCGCAAGTGCAGTCCGCTGCACAGCTACGCATCCAGTTCATTGCTCGTAGATTCATGGAAACCGGTGGACGGGAACTCCTTGAAGGTATATACAAGACAATGCGTAAGGAAATGCGTGGTGGGTCTGTAGGTGACTACACAGGCAATCAACGATATCTCGATGTGTCCATAGATGATCTACCCGGAATCGAGTACATGACTGTAGAAGCAGATGTTGGTGATGCCAGTAATCAGACCCAGTTACAGAAGTTACAAATGATAGGCCAACAAATCCTACCAGCCCTTCGGGACGCTGGTGCAGGTGCTGTTGTAGCTCCAACTGCAGCTTCCACTATTGCAGTACAAGCGTTTGATGCGCTAGGTTTAGACCCTCTTGACTATCTTATTGATATCAACACAGAGGACTTTAAAGCTAAAGCAGAAGAAGGTCAGAAGCGTGATCAGGAAGCTCAGGCGAAAGCCCAGAAGCTCGAAGAGTTGACACAGAAGTTAGCTGTAGATTTACAACAAGCTAACATTGACTATACAAACGTACAAGCCCAGAATGCCATTCAAGATAATCTTAAGCAACTTATGGTTGCATTAGATAAGTCTGAACAGGAATGGTCGAAGTTAGCCTTAGATGCTGGTAAAGAACAGCAGCCTATGCCCACCAAAACTAACATTGACACACTGTATGAAAAGGCACAAGCACTTGTGGCTAACGTCATGACTACTACTGCTGGATCAGCAGCTGCCCCAACTTCTCCCGAAGAAGCTCCTCAAGGAGCTCCCCAAGGATTAGCTGGATAAGGGGGTGATACTGTATCTGACTGCATGGGGTCTCAGTCTACATAATAGACCCCAAACCTAACCAACAAGAGACTAACACAGATGAAGAAGTATAAAGATGGCATTGACAAGAAGGTCAAACCACAACTTCAGTCTGATGGTAACTACCGTCCGGGACCATTCGCGGATGCTAAGACTGCTCTGGCAAAGGCTACCTTTTCTAAGAAAGAAAGGGATGAGTTCTTTACCGAAGCGTATGGCGACATACTATCAGATTTATTTATGAAGTGGCTGAACACTGAGGCACACTGCACCAAGGAAAGAGAATATCTTTACCATGTGGCTATGGGCTTAGGCTCAGTGAAAGAACGATTGATTCAGATAGAGACTTACGGTTTCAACCAAGAGTACATTGATCAATCACATTTAGAAGATGAGGAACAAGATAATGATTCCAACTAATACACTAGAAGAACTCCATAGAGCTGAGTTAGATTTACAACGATCACAGACATCCTTAGTCCGCGAGATGGGCCGAGGTCATGAAAAGAGCCGATTACATGCTGGTACCCTACAAGCAATGTCATCTGCACTTACATTCGTGCAAGATAAGATCGTAGGTCATCCTGACAACAAACCAGTTGCAGTGAAGGCCAAGAGTAAGACTAGTAAATGAGGACTATAAGGGATAATAAATTATGAGCAACGAAAACATTACAGCATCTACCTCCGCAGGAGATGACGCTGCTTTCAATGCTGGTCAACAATCACAGAGTTTTGATGACATTCCTGTACCGATGGGGCCAATGGCCAAACATTTAGGTATTGAGATTGATCTACCAGAAGACGATGTAGAACTTGACCCGGAAGATTCTGTAGATGAAGTACCCGCTGAAGACGATACAGAGGAAGACGAAACAGACGATCAAGATGATAACACTTCAGATGAAGAAGATGGTGAAGAGGATGATGATGAATCTACCCAAGACACCGACTTACTCACAGAAGAGGATATTGATTGGGACTATAAGGTTCCGGTTAAGATCGATGGAGTTGAGCAACACTTAACTCTTGAAGAGCTCCGTAAAGGTTATGCAACTGATCAAAGCTTGTCTAAAAAGGGAAACAAGATTAGTGAACAACGGAAAGAGTTTGACCTTGAACAGTCAACCAAACTAACAGAACTAACAGGCATGGCAACACTATTGCAGGAGCAACTCCAACAAGAGGAGAACACACTTGCAGCTGAGTACCATGACTTTGATGAGAAGATTAAGGACGCCCGTAAAGAAGGTAATACTTATGAACTCTCAGAACTAAAAGATCAGCGTGAGACTGCTCAAGATGCCTACTGGAACGCCCGTAAGAAGCGTGAAGGTGTGGCTACTGCTGTACAGGAGAAACAACAAGCTCAGCTTGCTCTCCGTCAACAGGAACTCTCGACTAAGTTTAGCACTGATATTGCAACGCTTGTACCATCATTCCAAGAAGATGCAGCAGCTATTCAGGCTTTTGCAGTAGAAGAAGGGATCCCTCAGGAACTCCTCTCAACTATTGCAGACGCTAATGTTATCAAGTTTATTGATGACTACCGGAAGCTGAAGCACAAGGCCACTAAGGGAGCAGTTAAGCGTAAGGCAACGCCTAAAGCTAAATCTGCACCTATCAAAAAAGGCCCCACTAGGAATTCTCAGCAAGCAAAGGCAACTACTGCGGTTCGTAACAAAGTCCTAACAGGCACTGGTTCCGAGGCAGATCAATTATCTTTCCTCAAGAACCTTTCCAAGTTCAGCTAATCCTTTAACTTTTACTTTATTTTATAAGGAATATTTATCATGGCAGGACGTAACTTCCAAACAGCTGGCCCAAAAGCGGCAGCTGGCACATCAGGCGTAGGCGTATCAGAACGCGAAGACTTAGCTAACTTTATTAGCATGATCACTCGTGACGAGACACCTTTTTATTCATCTATCGGCAAGACTAAGTCTAAAGGTATCCTTCACGAATGGACTACTGACGAGCTAGCAGCACCGGGTTCTAACCAAGTTGCTGAAGGTTCTTCTTACGCTACTACTCACGCAGCACAGTCTGCTGAGCCTGTACGTACACGTTTAGGTAACTACACTCAGATCAACTCTAAGACTGTTGAAGTATCTGGTTCTAAGCGCGCAGTTGATCAAGCTGGCGTTGCAGACGAGTACGCATACCAGTTGAAGAAGCGTGGCACTGAGCTTCGCCGTGACGTTGAGCATGACCTAGTACACAGCTGGAACGGTTCTAACGGTTCAGGCACTCGTACTATGGGTGGCTATCAGGCATTTACCAACGTAAACGTTGTTAACGCTGGTGCAGCTTCTGGTGCAGCTTATGTTGCTCCAAGTACTACTGGTATTGGTACCGTTGGTACTATCGCTCGTGGCGCTTCTGATGCTAACTTACTTGCTCTTGAATTGAGCAACGTTGATGATGCAATGCAGACTATTTATCAGGAAGGTGGCAAAGCTACTGTAATGATGACTTCACCTGCGAACAAGCGTAAGTTCTCTGCGAAAGCACAGGCAGCTGGTTCTAACGTATCTCGTAACATCGATGACAGCGGTAAGCTTCGTCAATCAGTTGAACTTTATGATAGTGACTTCGGTACTATCAAGATCGTTCCTAACTACGTAATGGGCTTGGCTCATAACACTGGCTCTGGCGCTACTACTAACTCTGCAGATTACTCTGCACTAGTATATGATCCACAGTGGTACAACATCGCTACCCTTCGTGCTCTTCATGAGACTGAAGTTGGTCAAGCTGGTGACAGTACTATTGGTCAGATCGTAGAGGAATGTTCTCTAGAAGTTCGCAACCCAACCGGTTGTGGCTTGATCGTTGGTTTAGCTGGTTAAACACTAAGCTACACAAAGGGGTCCTCCAAAGGGACCCCTCTTTTTTCACAGGAGGACACCATCTAATGAGCTTCAAGTCTCAGACAGATAACGAACATAGTTTTAACGTGGTAACAGACCAGAGTCATTTCACTCTGTCTCAAGACGTTAACGCATACCGTGACTACGCAAAGGAATCGAGGGACATCTATGATGCCACTGGTGCAGCTAGTCATTACCGATCATTCGCAGTGATACCAGATATCGTTGCAATTGATATATTAACTAAGTACAAGATTGACATTAACGCTCAGGATTTCATGGGTGATAAACAGTTAGTCAGTAAACTTAAAAAGATTATAATCTCAGAGTACCCAGATCTGCTTACGCATGGTCAGACTCGGAGACAATAGAGGATATAATAAATGTCAACTCCAAAGTATGATGCATTAGTCGCAAAGGTTCGTGACTGGGCAAACAGAGACAGCACAGTTCTATCTGATGCCATTGTCTCTGATTTTATAGATTACTCAGCAGACCTATGTTACCGAGAACTACGCATCCCCCCACTGGAGTATACATATCAGTACCCAGCTATCACTGTTGCAGGTGAGGACTCCTTGCAACTACCTCCTGATGTTACTGAGATAATTATGTTCAAGGTTAAGGATACAGCAGGTAAGTCTCTGGTATTTGATCAAAAGATGGACCTAAGGTCTTTCACAGATAAGTACACAACCAAAGGTGACGGTACGTTCACACGTAAGGGTCAGAACTTAGATTTCTATCCAGCAGCCGCTGTAGGTGATGTGTACGAACTACACTACTATCGCAGACTGTTTGACATGGATTCAACCTATGTTGTTAATGCTAATAATGTTGCTGCAGGTAACACAACTGTATCGGCCTCAGGTGTCTCAGGGGCTGTACAAATATCTGGTGTATGGTACATAGGTAATGAAGTGTACAACTGGCTACGTGATGACAATGAACGTATGCTCCTTTGGGGTGCACTACACCACGCCTTTGAATACCTAGGCAGTGATGATCAAGCAGCTAAGTACCTAAATAAGCAGATGCAGGCTATTGATGAATTAAACCGTGAAGAGAAGAAACGTAGAGTTTCTGGGGCTTCTAATACAGTCACTTATGAAGTGTCTGAGTTACTTTAAGGAGACCACATAGATGGCTATTACATATACACCTAATGAAACAGGCAGCACCCCTATCCCGTTTAGTTCCGGAGTTGAACAATCTGGTCTGGTCAATAAGCCATCTGAAGGCGGTTCCTTCAACAACAACTCAGTGGGTAGTTACGGGTCAGCGACCACAGCGGCTAATGATGCTATCCTTGCAAAGACCGCAGCACAGCTGGCAGAAACCAATGCAGCAGCTGACTTAGTCTTAACCAATGCTGATGTTGTACTGACTAATGCAGATGTTGTACTCACACATGCTGATTTGGTATTAACTAACGCAGACGTAGTGCTAACCACTGCAGATGCAGTATCAACCTCAACTGACAGATCAGCAATTGAATCTATCTATGATACATTTGACGACAGGTACTTAGGTACTAAGTCAACTGATCCTACTCTGGATAACGATGGTGCAGCCCTACTAATAGGCGCTATGTACTTCAACAGTACAGTAAACAACACTAAGTTCTACAACGGTTCTTCTTGGGAAGACCCTGAGTACACTGTAACAACAGGTGCGAATACTGCAACAACCAAAGCGAATGAATCTGCAGTAAGTGCAGCAGCTGCTCTGGTATCTGAGGGATTATCTGAAGCTGATAAGGTAGCAACCAATGCAGATGTTGTACTAACTCATGCAGATGTTGTATTGACTCACGCAGATGTAGTGCTTGCAGAGGCAGACAAGGTACAGACTGGTTTAGATAAGATAGCTGTAGCAGCTGATTTGGTAGCAACCAATCAGGATACTATCGATACCGCTGCAGACCTAGTCTTAACTAACGCTGATGTTGTATTGACTCACGCAGATGTTGTCTTAGTAGAAGCTGACAAGGTTCAAACAGGATTAGACAGAGTAGCTGTAGCAGCTGATTTGGTAGCAACCAATCAGGACACTATTGATACTGCAGCTGATCTAGTGTTGACCAATGCTGACGTAGTCTTAACTAACGCAGATGTTGTATTAGCTGAAGCTGATAAAGTACAGACTGGTTTAGATAAGATAGCAACCAATGCTGATGTGGTATTAACACATGCAGATGTTGTCTTAGCTGAAGCTGATAAAGTACAGACTGGTTTAGATAAGATAGCTGTAGCAGCTGACTTAGTTCTAACTAATGCTGATGTTGTGAGCACTAACACCTACGCAACAACAGCAACCGCACAAGCAACTATATCCACCACAAAGGCTGGGGAAGCCTCCACATCAGCAACTAACGCTGCTACAAGTGAGACAAATGCTGCGGCTAGTTATGATGCATTTGATGATAGATTCTTAGGGCCAAAGGGTTCCGACCCAACAGTTGACAATGATGGCAGTGCATTACTCACGGGTGCAATATACTGGAGTACTGTAGCTAACACAATGAAAGCGTATAGTGGTTCTGTTTGGCAAAACATGGCACCCAGTGCATCAGAACAAAACCTAATAAACATAGTAGGTGGTGAACTTGTATACACTGAGGACCTTGGTTCTATTACAGTTGCAGTCACCACAGGCACAGGTAATAAGATTGAAACTGTAGGTAATGCAATTGCTAATGTTAATACTGTAGCTGGAGTAGCTCCCGAGATTGCAATACTAGGTACATCAGATGCTATCTCTGACATGAACACGTTAGCTACAAGCGCTATTGTGTCTAACATAAGTGCAGTTGCAGCTATTGCAGCTAATGTCACATCTGTTGCATCTAATGCTTCAAATATAAACTTAACCAGTGGTTCTATAGCCAATGTCAACATTGCTGCAGCTAGTATTGCTGATATCAACAGGTATGCTTCTGAATATGTAATTTCAGACACCAACCCAGTCTCACCCAGTGAAGGTGATTTGTGGTATGACTCTGTTGCTAACACCCTTAAGTACCATACAGGTTCTATCTGGGCATCTATATCCGCTGGTATTAGTGATATAGTATCTGACTCATCACCTCAGTTAGGTGGTGCTTTAGACGGACAGAATAACGACATGACAAATATTGGTACTATAGATGGTACTAACTTACAGCTAGACTTTGGAGGTCTATAATAATGAGTAAATTACTACAATTACGTGGTGGCACGACTTCCGAGCATTCTACATTTACAGGTGCATTAAGAGAAGTCACTGTTGACACAACTAAAGATACCCTAGTGGTTCACGATGGAGCTACTGCTGGTGGATTTGCAATACCCTCTAGTGTAGATAAAACTAAATTAGACACTATTGAAGCATCAGCTACTGCTGATCAAACAGATGCAGAGATTAGAGCAGCTGTTGAAGCTGCCACCGACAGTAATGTCTTTACAGATGCTGATCATACTAAATTAGATGCTATTGAAGCTAGTGCTACTGCTGAT
>Ga0138266_1033038_pt1 | contig 11106 bp, 10 predicted proteins | sample RNAB_120151118_FD_105244 | JGI IMG/M metagenome (GOLD analysis project Ga0138266, IMG submission 105244) | Metatranscriptomics of polar marine prokaryotic and eukaryotic communities from Palmer Station, Antarctica after 192hr light incubation... | ecosystem: Environmental > Aquatic > Marine >... | reverse complement strand
TTTTTAAATATAGTAGACAATTTTAGTCAACTGAGAGAATTTCTTTCTTTAAATTTTTTTTTTAAATTTTAGTAAAAGATGACAAACAAAAATCGTTTTAAGTATCTAAAAACAAAACATAGTTGGCACTTAGTAGATCCAAGCCCTTGGCCTTTAGTTGCATCCCTGGGTGCTTTTTTTATGACATCAGGGACTGTGTTATATATGAATAAATTTTTAGGAGGTGGGCAGCTTGCTTTAATTGGTTTTTCTGTATTACTATACGTTATGTATACGTGGTGGCGTGATATTGTTAGAGAAGCAACATTTGAAGAACAGCACACAGTTCCAGTTCAACGAGGTTTAAGGTTAGGAATGGTACTATTTATTGTTTCGGAAATTATGTTTTTTTTTGCCTTTTTCTGAGCTTTTTTTCATTCTAGTTTGTCACCAGTTTATAATCTAGGCGGTGTTTGACCGCCAGAAGCAATACAAACAATTCAGACTTCAGGAATCCCTTTAACCAATACATTTTTTCTTTTAAGTTCTGGCGCCACTGTTACTTGGGCACACCACGCAATAATAGTGCGAGCAAAAAAACAAGCAATTATTGGGTTATACTTTACCATAATACTAGCTACAATCTTTACTTTCTTACAAGGTATGGAATACGTTGAAGCGCCATTTAACATCAATGATAGTGTTTTCGGTTCTTGCTTTTATCTGGCTACAGGTTTCCATGGTTTTCATGTATTTGTTGGTACATGTTGCTTAATTGTTTCTCTTTTACGAATTGTTTACAACCATTTTACGTCAACACATCATTTCGGTTTTGAATCTGCTGCATGATATTGGCATTTTGTAGATGTTGTATGGTTATTTTTATTCATTACTGTATACTGGTGAGGAGGAATTCACTAGTCTTTTAAGACAATTCTCATCTTGTATAAAATGTTTTTATTAACTAGGAAAATAGTTCAGTAGGTAGAACAGTGGTTTTCAAAACCAAAGGTCAGGAGTTCAAATCTCTTTTTTCCTGTAATCTTATTTTTAAAGTTATAAGTTTTGCACTAAGTAGTTTGATAAACTTAAGTTTTATTGTCTCTAGTATTAAGTATCATTTTTAACAAACATTTATTAACCGGTACCATCTGTTTACAAATGATTTAAGGCTATAATGCCAACATGAACTTCAGTTGTGGCCTAAGACTTAGGTTAGCAAAAATATCTTTTCCAATGTTTAATTCGAAAATTCACAATAAACAGTGTGGACATTGAATTATATTCAAGATAAAAGTTTGACCGTACCACGTCGTATGGAATTTTTTATCACATGTTAGGCTAATAGATAGAAAAAAATGTGAGATGGCGAACCGGTACATTGAAGGATAGGGTTTTGCTATTAAAATATATAAAAAGATTTTGTTGTTTAATTACTTGATTTACCTTTTTGATAACTTTGATAAAACGGCAAGGGTAAACTAATTGCTGTTTATAGTTTAAAACTATAAGCGGTAACATGAATTCCAGTTATGGTCTAAGACTTAGTATTTTTGGCAAATTTCTACCTTTTATAAATTATTCAAACAATTATAGTAATCCTATGTCCTCTTTTGTTATCAAAACAATAAGATGAGGTAGAAATTATTTATTGTCTATTTTAGATGGTCATTTAATACATTACCCTAGCCCATTAAACTTAACCTATGCTTGAAGTTTTGGGTCTTCTGCAGGGATCTGTTTAGTTATCCAAATTTTATCTGGGATTTTTTTTAGCTATGCATTATACTCCTCACATTGATCTTGCTTTTAGCAGCGTTGAACATATTATGCGGGATGTAAACAATGGTTGATTAATCCGTTATATTCACGCAAACGGGGCTTCTATGTTTTTCATTGTTGTATATTGCCATATATTCCGTGGTTTATATTATGGTTCTTACATGCAGCCAAGACAGTTGCTTTGATGTTCCGGTGTTCTTATTTTTATTTTAATGATGGGAACAGCTTTTATGGGGTACGTGCTTCCTTGAGGTCAAATGAGTTTTTGAGGAGCCACAGTAATTACAAGTTTAGTAACAGCAATTCCGGTTGTCGGGCACACTATCGTGGACTGGCTGTGAGGAGGGTTTACCATAAATAATGCAACATTAAATAGATTTTTTAGTTTACATTTTCTTTTACCGTTTATAATTGCTGCTTTAAGTTTAGTACATTTAGCACTTTTACACAAAGACGGTTCAAACAATCCATTAGGAATAGATAGTAAAGGTGACAAAATTCCCTTTTATCCGTATTTTGTGGTAAAAGATCTATTTGCATTTTTTTGTTTTTTAACTTTTTTTGGGGTTTTTGTTTTTTATTTTCCAAATGCTATGGGTCACCCAGACAATTATATTCCTGCAGACCCTATGCAGACCCCAGCCCACATTGTTCCTGAATGGTATTTCTTACCATTTTACGCAATTTTGCGTTCTATTCCGGACAAACTTGGTGGAGTAGCTGCAATGGGAGGAGCTCTTATCATTTTATTTTTAATTCCATTTATAAATACTTCTGAAATTCGAAGTACCACTTTTAGACCGATTTTCAAGGTATTTTATTGATTGCTTGTTGCCGATTTTTTATTACTAGGGTGAATTGGTCAGAAACCTGTTAAAGACATTTACGTTTTAGTGGGTCAAGCCGCCACACTTTTTTACTTCCTGTTTTTCATTGTTTTAATCCCAGCAATTGGAACGCTTGAAGCTAAAATTGTAAGATTTGATATAACACCAAAGAACTAATAGTTTAAAGCTATTATTATGCAATGACGTTAAAAAAAAAAAGCTTATTAAAAAAAATAAAGAATTTTACTATTAATTTTGGACCTCAACACCCTGCAGCTCACGGTGTATTGAGATTAGTACTAGAGCTTAACGGCGAAATAGTAAATCGTGCAGACCCTCATATCGGTTTATTACATAGAGGCACAGAAAAATTAATTGAATATAAGAATTATGTTCAATCATTACCATATTTTGATCGTTTGGACTATGTATCCATGATGGCTCAAGAGCACAGTTATTGTTTGGCAATTGAAAAACTTTTTAATTGTAAAATACCAAAACGCGCTCAATACATTAGAGTCCTTTTTGCTGAAATTACTCGAATTTTAAACCACCTGTTAGCCGTAGGTTGTCATGCAATGGATGTAGGCGCAATGACTCCTTTTTTGTGAGCTTTTGAAGAAAGAGAGAAGTTAATGGAGTTTTACGAGCGTGTATCCGGCGCCCGAATGCATGCAGCATACTTTAGACCTGGAGGATTACAAGCAGATATCCCTAAGGGCTTATTAAACGATATTTACATGTTTACTGAGCAGTTTACATTAAGATTAATTGAAATGGAAGATATGTTAACAGAAAATAGAATTTGAAAGCAACGTTTAGTTGACATTGGCAACGTTACAGCAGAAGATGCGTGTCAATGGGGCTTTAGTGGTGTGATGTTACGTGGTTCTGGCATTCACTGGGACTTAAGAAAATCACAGCCTTATGAAGTTTATAACAAACTTAAATTTGATATTCCGGTAGGGACTAATGGAGATTGTTATGATCGCTATTTGATTCGAGTATTTGAAATGAAAGAATCATTGAAAATAATTGAGCAGTGTTTGAATTCGATGCCAACAGGTTATGTCAAAACAAATGATTTCAAAATTTCTCCTCCAACTAGAGTTGACATGAAACAATCAATGGAAGCGTTGATCCATCATTTTAAAATGTATACTCAAGGGGTAACTATTCCTGCTGGAGAAACTTATATTGGAACAGAAGCCCCAAAAGGAGAGTTTGGAGTTTATTTAATATCGGATAACACTAATAGGCCTTATAGATGCAAAATTAAAGCTCCGGGATTTAACCATTTACAAGCATTGGACTTCATGTCTAAAGGGCATTTAATTGCTGATGTTGTTACTATTATAGGTACTCAAGATATTGTGTTTGGTGAGGTTGACCGTTAATGTAAGAAAGTGTATTCCAATTTAAAATCTTTTAAAACTTTACAAATTTCCCCAAACGGTTGCATATATTTTGACCATTCAAGTTATTTAAAAACTTATAGAAAATATACTTTTTCAAAAAAAAGCCCTTTTTTTAGTTTACTAAATAAAAAAGAATCAATGTTAACTAATTCTAACTTTTTTTACAAAAAGTACCGTAACCAAAGTGCCAAAAGTTTAAGAAATGAACTCACAACTAATGATAAAAAATATTCAAAATCTGTCTAAAATGTGCCCACTAGAAAAAATTCAACTTCATGGTCAAGAGCTGGTAATAGTAGTAAAATCAAAATTATTGTATGATATTTTAATATTTTGTAAACACCACATACTTTATCAATTCAATATTTTGACATGCATTACTGGTGTGGATTACCCAAACAACAAATATCGATTTAAATTAGCATATGAATTGTTAAGTATCCGTTACAATATCCGTATTAGAATTAAAACATTTACTCACGAGTTATCTGGTATATTATCGTGCGACCGGTTATATTTCACAGCAGGTTGATACGAGTGTGAGATCTGAGACATGTACGGCATTTTTTTTAAAAACCATTCAAATTTAAAGCGAATTTTAACTGACTATGGCTTTGAAGGCCACCCACTTCGAAAAGATTTTCCGTTAAGTGGCTTTGTTGAAATGAAGTACAATGAAACAGAAAAAAGAGTAATAAACGAATCTATTGAGTTATGTCAAGAATACAGGACATTTAAGTTTTTATCGCCTTGATAGTTTTTTGATCATATTTATGAAAAAACAAATTAAAAAAGATAAGAATATTAGAAGACTTTTTGCTCAACAAGAATTAGACAATATTATTTTAAAAAGTATAATTAAAAACGAAAATTTATCGTTAATTGTAAAATGAAATGCTGTTTCAAAATTAGCAAGCTTTTCGAGGAGTCAAAACAAAACCCGATTTGTTAATAGATGTATCTTAACAAATCGTAAAGCGAAATTTAACCGAATTTTTAAAAAATTTTCAAGATTAAGTTTTTTAAACCTAGCAAGATCGGGTACTATTTCTGGGCTTAAAAAATCATCTTGATAAAAAAGTTAATCCAAAACAGTCCTAAAATAGAAAATTATAACAAAGTTTATATAATACTTGCATTAAAATTAAGATGTTTTACTCAGTTTTAAATTGTGTATTGTTAATTGAGACATTTTTTTTAGTTAGGCTTACCTTACACTACAAATGATTTCATCTATTTTTTTTTCAAAAAACTATTTTCATCTAAATGATTCATTATTTTATAATGAATATACTGTCATTTTGATTTTTATATTCATTGCTATAGTATTGTCCGTTGTAATACTATTGTTTTCTTACATCCTTGCAATTCAAAACCCGGAAACTGAAAAATTGTCAACTTATGAGTGTGGTTTTGAGCCTTATGAAGACGCGCGCCACACCTTTGACGTTAAATTTTATTTAATTGCTATTTTGTTTATAGTTTTTGATATTGAAACCATGTTTTTAATTCCTTGAACCAATGTTCTGGCTCAATTAGATCTTGTTGGGTTTTGGTCTATGATTGATTTTATGTTTGAATTAGGTATTGGTTATATTTATGTTTATTGTATTGGGGCATTGGATATAGATTAAATTTTAAACTTTTTTTTTATAAAGATTCTCAAAAATTGTTTTTTTTTAGAATTTGGTATTTTAAGAGAGGTGACTGAGAGGTTTAAAGTGAAGATCTGCTAAATCTTTGTATATTTATTAATATACCGTGGGTTCGAATCCCATCCTTTCTTTAGAACTATTGTTATTTTAAATGTTTCTGGAATATAGCCAAGTTGGTAAGGCCTTCGTTTTTGGTACGAATATTCAAAGGTTCAAATCCTTTTATTCCAACAACCCGTTAAATAATTCATAATACATTTTGTAAGTTTACCTAGCGTAGAAAACTCATTTTATTTTTCATCAAAAAACGTCTTCATCGTCTAGTGGTTAGGACATCACCCTTTCACGGTGATAACACGGGTTCAAATCCCGTTGAAGATATTTTGCACTGATTGCAGCCTACGCACAACAAAAGATTTTTTAAATACAACAACCAAAAAGTTGTTAAAACTTGAAATTTGTATTATTTAATCTAGAAAGTTTGGAACACTGAACCATTGTAGAAGAATATTTACTGTTAATGCCTTTGCTTTCAATATAAAAATCATTTAGTCAAAACCTAAGCTGTGAGCTATAAAGTTTTTTCTTTTTAGTTTTGAATTTAAGAAGGACCTTACCGTGTGTGGAAAACTTTTTTAACAGTCTAAAGGCCAAATTGCTTAAATTAGAAGTAGCGTAATACTGAAACCCTATATAGTTTCTGAAATGAAAAATATTGTTTGTGTTAAAAGATATTTTGTTATTTTTTAGAAAATTTCTCATAAACAGCATCTTTTTAGAATAAGAAAAAATTTTTCTTATTATTTGCCAATCACTTTTTGCTTGCCCTGTAGGTGTAATTATCTTAGGAGTTTTGTTGAGAATTCCTTTGGTGTTTACGTAAGTTCCCGAGGCTTCAAATAACACGGTGTTAGGTAGATGTAGATGGTTATTTAAGTTAAACCCTTTTTTTAACGCAGCTATCATCTTGCTATTTAGGTGATTGTTTTGGGTTACTAATATTTTATTATTATATGTAAAATCCTGAAAGATATTAAGTAATTTTAAACTTAACAGCTTTTTAATATTAAAACTCGATAAAGAATCGTTTATGAAATAAATTCCAGTAGAATTTTTAAAATCCTTGTTATTTATCACTTTTAAATTACCTATATTTGAAATTCCAGCGCTATTTGCACTTAAGTTTAAAATGCTCAATCGGTTGTTATTTACACACTGTGAGAACGAGCTAATATATTTAATTAAAAATTGTACCATAGTCGTTAGTCCAAAAGAATCTTTTCGCTTAAAGATTTCTGTGTTAGAAATTAGAATAGGGTTTAAAGCGTGCACGAACTCTTGACAAAAGAAATTATTCCCTTCGACTAAAGATTTTAAAATTTTTGTGTTACTGCTTATGTTTGTGTTAGAGAATGTTAAATTACATAAAGAACCTATGTTAATTATTTTAAAATTCCCCTTTAGATATCTTGACTTAAGTTTTAGGTTTAATAGAGAACCATCGTATCGAGGGTTCATTCCTATTAGTAGGCAGGTATCTGACGCTGAAATTTTAGAGTTACTTAAACTTGCATTTAACAAATAGTTTTGCTCTACGTCAATATTTATATTTTGAGGCTCTGCTTGTCTTAATTTAAAAAATGGGTATTTACAAGATAAGATTTTTAACACGCTTAAAACCTCCACACTTGTACTTTTACTTAAACATAATGTTACCTGCAATGGCTGATAATAATGCTTTAGCAAATGGTTTTGGAAATAAAGTGTAAAAAAAAATTCTTTGAATAATTCTTGTCATGATAAAGGAATATACGACTTCTTAGTACCTAAAAAATTTTGAATTATTCTTTCTGGAGAAAACATTCCATCAAATGAAAATCGGGTTTTATCAGAAATTCAGTTTGTTTTAGACGTAGTTTCATCATAACCTGGTAGAATTTTTATTACACGGTTATTTTTGATGAATACTTGAATAGGAGTACCAAATCCATCTGAAAAATCGATAGAAGCGACATTCTTTAGCTCTCAACTTCTATTCACAAAAGGGTACGGTTTTGATGTTAGGGCTCCAACAGGGCATAGATCTATAACATTCCCAGATAGCTCAGAGTGGAAAATTTTTTCAACATAAGTACCAATTTCACTTTGCAGTCCTCTCCCGAACATTCCTATATCTTCTACTCCCGCAACTTCAGCAGCAAAACGAACGCATCTTGTACAATGAATACATCTGGTCATTACTGTTTTTACAATAGGGCCAATATTTTTGTTTAAGACAACCCGTTTAAAGCTATAGAACCTTTTTTTCGTCAAACCAAAAAAAAGAGATTGATCTTGAAGATCACACTCACCACCCTGATCGCAGATCGGGCAATCTAAAGGGTGGTTTAATAGTAAAAATTCGAGAACATTTTCACGTGCTTTTTTCACTAGCGAGCTGTTTGTATAAACAGCGCCGTTTGTTAAGCAAGATTTAGCATTCATTGCACATGAGACAATGGGCTTAGGTGAGTTCTTTAGCTCGACAAGACACATACGGCAGTTTCCTGAGATAGATAAATTTTTGTGGTAACAGTAATGAGGTATATTAACCCCCAATGTCTCACAATACTCAATAAGAGGTGTGTTTTGTTTTCAAAAATTATTGTTTATATTATTTTTAAATTCTAAATCATAATTAAATTTTATATTGTTTATGTGAAAGTATTTCAAGGTTAGAGTAAATTGAATTTTTATGAAAGGAAACGTAGCTTCAAATGGTTAAAGCGTCGACTTGTCACGTCGAAGATTGCTGGTTCAAATCCTGTCGTTTCCGCTTTGCAAATATTAGCTTTTAATATTTTTGATTTTATCTATTCGAATGTTATTTTTTAGTCTATAATAAATCGTCAAAATAGCTAGTCCTATCGCTGACTCTGCAGCAGCGATAGTCAGTATAAACAATACGAATACATAGCCTGTAAGATCATCCAGGTATATAGAAAAAATAATGAAATTTAAGTTTATTGCCAGTAACATTAGTTCAATTGACATTAATGTTATTAATATGTTTTTTCTATTTAAAACAAGCCCTAAAACGCCAATTAGGAATAAAGTGATAGCGATACTTAGTATGTAGTTTATGTTTAAAATTATCATATATATATTAATAAGCCTCACGCCATAGGTTTGGTGTTTAAAAGCTTAATGTTCTGCCAATTAAGCTATATTGTTATTCTTGTTTTGATTTTTTGCAGGAACCGTGTGCCTTTTAACTGTATATCTTTTGTATTACCGAAAAGAGCATTATGGCTGGTATGCAGTTGATATTTAAGCTTTTTTAAAGCAACAGCCAAATTCAAGTATACACACATCTGTTGTAACCCAAAAGTTACCCGCGTCATAATGCCCTTAACACAGGGCTTTACTACTTGGCTAAAACAAAACTACTGTTTTTACAGATAGTTTGGCGCCCCCAGTTTTAAACGCTGAAATCGCAACATTTTGTGGTATTCCGTAGGCTTCAAATAGAACAGTACCAGAGCTAACTTTGGCACTTCAATGGCTAACAGCGCCTTTGCCTTTACCCATTCTAACTTCAGTAGGTTTTGCAGTAATAGGTGTTGCAGGAAACACTCGTATTCATAATTTTCCTTTTCGATCTAATTTTCTAACGATAGCCTGTCTTGCAGCTTCAATTTGTCGCGCTGAAATAGTACCAGATTTAGTTGCTTTTAATCCAATATTTCCAAAATTTAATTTATTTGAGCGAAAATTGAATTTCGACAGTTTACCTTTTTGCACTTTTTTATATTTGGTTTTTTTAGGTTGTAAAAACATAGATTATTTAAAAATCATTTTCACACAATCAGACCTTTATTCCAAATGTACCATTTATGGTATAAGCTGTCGATTGGTAATAGTCAATTTTTGAATCAAATGATTGAAGGGAAAATTTGCCAAAAAAAACGCTATTTGTTTTTGCTCTTGGTGCTTTATTAAACCTACCTTTAATAACAATTTTTATACCTTTAAGACAAGATCTTTCAGACTTAATCAGTAACATAATAGCTTGTTTTAAAAACCCCAAAAAATAGTTGTCCTTTCGAGAGATAGTCATTTGACTGGTTCTTAGTTGGTTAAGCCTAAATTGATCACTTATAAACGAAGCTAGTAGTTTTGCTGATTTTCTTTTTGAAATATTAACGAACAAAATATTTATCGCTTCTTTAAAAAAGGGGTTTCTAACAAACCGTCTTAACTGTTTAAAAATAGTTTTTAGGTTCTTGATTTGAGGGTGTGATTTACACCTGTTTAAGTTTTGCATAGTTACAGAAATATTAGCTTTATTTTCAGTATATGCCGCTAAACTTTCAAGTAAAATTTCATAGAATCCCTTGATACTTTTTGACTTGGTAATCGTACAATGTTTTTTTAATTTTTTTTTTATAACATACATTGTTTTAGTTGTAACATAAAATGAAATGAATATTTGTAAAGAGCTGTCAGAATAAAAGATTTTACAACTATGAATTTTTATTTTGTATAAGCCAAAGAAGCGGTTTAAGTATTTTTGTATTTCTAAAGTTTTATATACATATAGTGAAAAGTCTTCATTGCTTTTCTCAATATATTTTACTTCTCAATTGTTTTTTTTTACACCTTTTCTAAAGATACGTGCGTCTGTCTTTTGACCCATTTTATTTATTTTTTTTCTTATAAGAAAACTGCTTTCGTGTAGTGACAAATTCACCCAATTTATGCCCAACCATTTCGTCTATAATTTTTATGGTTGTAAATGTTTTCCCATTGTAAGCTTTTAATGAAAATCCTACAAATTTTGGTAATATTACAGAATTTTTAGATATGGTTTTAATGCTATTTCTTTGGGTTAATTCAGAATCTTTTACTTTTTTAAGCAAATCGTTTTCAACGTATGGCCCTTTTCACTTAACTCTGTTCATTTTTTAATGTTTTAACACTTTAGTTTTCGTTTTAGTAAGAATTTTTGATAAATTGTGTTAAGTTCAAAATTTACCAACTTTCATGTCAACCAATGCTTAATTTCAAGTTATTTGTAATATTGTCATCAGCCTCCATCTGGTTTTACAGATGTATGGTAACTCAATACTCCTACGTTTAAATCTGATAGCACTATTTGTAAGTGTAACACCTCTAATCAAACTTGAAATAAAAATCAATATAGGCGTAATTAAGAATATAATAATATTAGAGCTGCTAGGAAAAATGGTTTTTTAACAAACAGTTTTAATCTGTCTGCAAGTTGCCTGAAGTAAACTTAAAAAATCAAGAATGTTTGGGCCTTTTCTTCTTTATATAATACCCATAATTTTTCGTTCAGCTATAATAGAATATGCCACAGAAATCAACAAAAGGGCAACAATTGCAAGGATTTTTAATACAGTCATTTTTATTTTAAATAGTATAATAAAAGATAAGGTAAGG
>Ga0138266_1080046_pt1 | contig 11202 bp, 5 predicted proteins | sample RNAB_120151118_FD_105244 | JGI IMG/M metagenome (GOLD analysis project Ga0138266, IMG submission 105244) | Metatranscriptomics of polar marine prokaryotic and eukaryotic communities from Palmer Station, Antarctica after 192hr light incubation... | ecosystem: Environmental > Aquatic > Marine >... | reverse complement strand
TTTTTTCTTTAATTTCGGGCGGTTTATTACCTAAATCGTCCTTCTCAATTTCAATCTTCTTCTCTCTTTCCGCAGTTTCGGGCGGTATATCAGCTGCGTTTATATATTGAACTTGAGGACATGCTGCTATTTGCATAGCAATATTTTTAGCTAGTTCCTGGAACTCAGATCTCCTAGCCACAAAATCTGTTTCGCAATTTACTTCAACTAATATTCCTAATCTTCCTCCCATGTGTATATACGCTTCAACAATTCCCTCTGTAGCAATACGTCCTGATTTTTTAGCAGCAATTACGAGACCTTTCTTTTTCAATGCTTCTTCAGCTTTTTCAAAATCTCCATTTGCTTCTTGTAATGCTTTTTTACAATCCATCATTCCAGCAGATGTCTTATCTCTTAATTCTTTTACAACTTTTGCAGAAATTTCAGCAACCATATTTTTTCTTAGGATATAATTTTTTAGATGTTTAAGGCTTAAGCGACTCCTAGCTCTTCCTTATCTTCATTTTGAATCTTGCCATTTTTACCTTCACAGATTGAATCAGCAATGTTACCAACTATTAATTTAATAGATCTAATAGCGTCATCATTTCCTGGAATGGGAATATCAGTAACATCTGGGTTACAATTACTATCTAGAATTGAAATAATCGGTATTCCTAAAGTAATACATTCCTGAATTGCTGTACTTTCTCTTTTCTGATCAACTACCAGAACAAGATCAGGTAAACGTTTCATGTCTTTTATACCATTCAAATTCTTACGTAACTTATCTAATTCTCTTTTTAGTATTGCTGCTTCTTTTTTTGGTAATTGATCTAAATAACCACTTTCTTCTTTACCTTCCAAGTCTTTTAATCTTTCTACTCTTGTCCTGATTGTAAACCAGTTTGTTAGAATTCCTCCCAACCATCTTTGATTAATATAATGTGCTCCACATCTCTCTGCTTCTTGTGCTATTACTCCAGCTGCTTGTCTTTTCGTTCCAACAAATAAGAATTTTTTTCCTTCCTCAGATGCCTTACGTACGAAATTACAAGCTTCTGTTAATAATTGGGCAGTTTGGACTAAGTCTATAATGTGTATTCCATTACGTTCTGCATAAATATAAGGAAACATTTTTGGATTCCATCTTCTTGATTGGTGTCCGAAATGAACTCCTGCTTCTAATAATTCAGCTAATGTTACAACAGCCATATTTTTTATTTTTCTATTACAAAGTAAGTATTAATTGGAATATAGATAATCTTTAAAAAAACGCTACTATAAATTTTTTGTTAATTGGATTATATCTAAGATATAATTATCAATTTTTCCTTTTTATATTGGTATCTATGATCTTAATATATCTATTGTTTTATTTGCATTAATTATAGATAGATTTACATAATATTTTTACCACATATTATTAAATTTTTATCAAAATTATTATTTTTAGTCGAATCACTATTGACATCCAGATGTAAAAGTTATTTTATTTATTTCTAAATTTTTTTAGTTCTACTTAACCTATTGTAATTATTTTAGTAAATGATTAAAGTAGTCGACAAAAAATATGTTATTTAATCTCGAAATTTGATAGTGGAAATAATTCATCATTCTTTTTTTTCTATTTCTAATAGGAAAAAACTTTAGTAAATTAGATATTGTGTATATAATTTTGCTATTCTTTATGATCCTTTCAGAAATATTTTTTATTATCTCTGATATATATAAATTAATTACCTATCGATCAATCAAATAAGTATCTTTTTGGTATTGACTTTGTAGGAATTGAGGAACTAATCCAAATGTTGTTATTGCACCTTTAAATCGTTTTGTACATACTCAATGTTTTCATCTACGACAAAGTGCATTGTTTGTTTTTCTGAGTTTTTGTTTTCAAAATAATATCCATCCGTAGTTTTCTTTTCATTTTTACTAACCTTTGATATCTCTGTGTAGGAGTTAAATCCTGTTCCTGCTGGAATCAATCTTCCTATTATTACGTTTTCTTTTAATCCTCTTAACCAGTCTGCCTTTCCTTCGATAGCAGCCTCTGTTAAGACTCTTGTTGTTTCTTGGAAACTTGCTGCTGATATGAAGCTGTCTGTATTAAGAGAAGACTTTGTAATTCCTAGTAGTGTTGGCGAATAAGTCGCAGGTATGCCTCTTGTAAGTAACATCGCTTCATTGATATTTTCAATTTGTTGTAATTCAACTAATTCTCCTGGAAGTAGAGTTGTATCTCCACCATCCTCAACTCTTACTTTTGATGTCATCTGCCTTACTATTACTTCAACGTGTTTATCAGATATGTCCACATTTTGTGATTGATAAACATTCTGCACTTCATTTACTAAGTATGTTTGTACTTTTTGTAAACTCAGTTTTGCTGCTTCATATATTCCTAGTACATTTATATAGAAATTAAAGTATAAACTTAGCATTTCGTGTGGGTTAGGTGCTCCATCAGTTATTGCTTCAGCTAGTAATATGTTCTCTCCATCTGAAACTATTACTTTTTGAGTACTATTAATAATATATTCATTAATATTGCCATCTGTCTCTAGTATCTCAACGTGATAGTTTTCCTCCGTATCATACCAGACCTTAATTTTTCCCGGTCTCTGCGTTAGTTTACAAGCTTCTTTAGGTCTTCTTGCTTCTAGAATTTCTTCAATTCTTGGTAAACCTTGTATTATATCACCAGTTTTTGATCTTTCAAAGACTAGTATTGCCAAGGTATCTCCAATTTGTATAAGATCTCTATTCTTTGTCTGTAGTATAGCACCTGACGATACTAGATACGGATGAGCTGAGCGAATTTTTACCTTATTATTTTCTAACGCCACAATCTTTCCAGATTCTTTTGCTACTATATTTGGAGCGATTTGATCCCCATATCTTACCAATTCTCCTTTAGATACTTGTGGTGTTTGACCATTCAGGTCGATAACCTCTTGATCCGTTTCTCTTAGGACAAGAATTTTTCTTCCTGATTGTCCGTTATCATTGATATTTTCGATCTTCCCTTTAGATTTGGAAATTAATGATGTTTTTGCAACAAGAGTTCCTGATGTAATTTCTTCTCTATCTTCTACGCAAAAGACTGTTTTTGTGTGTTGTTTGTTATTCTCGCCAAATGTATCGTATTTGATTTGTAAATTTTCTAGTATAGCTATTTGTAGTTTGTATTCATCGCTTTGACTGGTTTCGAGAAATTCTACATCTGCTGAACCATGTATTTGATCAGAGCATATATCTACAGTTAAATATGTTTTAACTAAGTCTATACCTTGAATAGACTCAATCCTTTCTCCTTCTTTAAACAATAAATGTTGTACTAAATTTATGCTTATAGACTGATTTCCATTGAGTGAGTGCTCTGTCTCTACTTGAAACTGTTTTTTATTTACATAATATTGATCAATTGGTCTAATTAGTATTCCTTGTTCGACTCTTTCTATTAAAGCTGTTTCTTCAGCAAGTAGATTCTCTTGGATTCTTTCTCCTGCCTCAATGATTTTTGGTACTGTGTATTCTTCTATATCGAGGCTGTTACTTTCAATAACTTTTCCTATTTTGATAATTAATTTCTCAACAATACCATTGTCTTCTATTACTTCTAAATATCCTGCATTTTCCGTTCTTATATCCTTAATAATTTCAGTATCTGCTTCTACATAAGTATTGTTTTCTACCATAAGTAGTGAAATATCTTTTTTTATCTCATGCGTTTCTTCTGGAATCCATAGGATACGATGAGTATCTTCTTTATCATCTAAGTTATTTTGATACTTTATGTATCCTCCAGTTTTTGTTCTATAATCAGTGTCTACTAATTCTCCTATTATCTGGGAGCTATTAATCTTATTACCAGGAGAGCAAAGCATTAGAAATTTGTTCCCATTCGAGAAATTTAGAAAAAAGTTCCCCGTAGTTCCATCATTTTCATATTCATTTTTGACTACTGCATCTTTGATAAATACAGATGATGTTACTATATGTATTTCATTCAGCTCATCGAACTGATTTTTTTTATTTAGCCTAACAGTTCCCCCATAGTCACTAACGATATGTGTTGTTGCTAATATGGTATCTTCTGAAATCTCATCTCCTTCTTTAACTTCAAGTTGTGCTGATTGTGGTAAGTTATGTACTTCACCTGAAAGTATCCAAATTAATCCTCCCTTCCCAGTCTTTGTTGTTATGTTCCCTTGTCTATCAACTTTTTCTTCCGCAGTTAGCTCTGAAAAGAATACTTCTCCTGAGCTTTCAGTTAATAAATCTTTTGTTGCTCTTTCCGTTATTAAATTTGTTTTCGTACTAATTTCTCCTATTACTTGTCCCTCTCGGAACTGTTCATTATCATTGATGAAGAGTATAGTACCTTGTATAAATTCTATTTTTCTTTCATTACTCTGGTAATCGTACAACGAGAGTTTATAACTTGCTTCTAATACAATTGCTTCTTGACCATGTCTAGTTCTAATTAATCTTGATTTTAAATTCTTAGGAATTCTTATAATTCCATTAAATGGTGCTTTTATCTGTTCTGCTAATTCTCCAGTGAACACTCCTCCTGTATGGAATGTTCGCATTGTCAATTGTGTTCCTGGCTCTCCTATCGATTGTGCTGCTATTATCCCAACAGCTTCTCCTAAATCTACAAGAGAACCATGTGCCAGATTCCATCCGTAACAAAATTGACACACTGACCTTGCCGAGTCACATGTAAGTGGCGATCTAACACTAACTGATTTTATTCCGGCATTTACTATTACTTTGCTAGTTTCGTGGTCTAGGTCTTGATTAACATGTGCTATAACACCACCATTATGTGGATAATATAAAGTTTCAAATAATACTCTGCCAACTAATCTATTACCAATAGGAATTAGTATTTGATTGTTAGCAATCATATCCTTGATGATGATGCTTCTTTGAGTCCCACAATCAATCTCTCGGATAATTATGTCTTGAGCAACATCGACTAATCTTCTTGTTAGGTAGCCTGAATCAGCTGTTCTAAGTGCAGTATCAACTAATCCTTTTCTCGCACCATAAGATGAAATTATGTATTCAGTAACAGTAAGTCCTTCTCTGAAATTACTTTTAATTGGAAGATCAATAATTTGTCCTTGTGGATCAGCCATTAAGCCTCTCATACCGACAAGTTGTCTAACTTGTGAGATGTTACCTCTAGCACCAGAGAATGCCATAATGTATATAGGGTTCAAAGGATCTGTTTCCCTAAAATATCTAATAACTTCGGTCTTCAATTCTTCACTGGCATTATTCCAAGTATCTATGACCCTTTGAAATCTCTCAATAGCTGTGATTTCTCCTCTTTCGTATTGCTCTTCTGTTAATTGTATGGCTTCATTTGTTCTATTTAGTAGACTTCGTTTAGTTGGTGGTACTCTTAGATCCTCGACACTAAGTGAGATACCTGCTCTTGTTGCATAATGAAAACCTAACTCTTTTAACCTATCCGCCATATAAGAAGCTCTTCCCGTGCCGTAGTTACTAAAAGCCCAAGCCATTAGACGTTTTAATTCTTTCTTATCTATTACTTTATTTGTGAATCTAGGTTTAGGCGGTACAAATAAATATTTTTCTTTCATGTTATGCTTTTTCGTTATGAAATTCTTTCCATCATTTGGCTATGACTAGTGAGTCTAATAACACCTTATTAAGTAAAATACGCCCAGGAGTTGTTAATAAATATTGAACGATTATCTCCCCATTTTCATTCTTTTTTATTATTCGATCATCAAAAATATGAAGTTCAGTACCATCATTTTGCTTTTCAATATTAATTAAACTATTCTCATTATCAACAACTCCGTCGAATCTAACCCAAATATAAGAGTGTAGCGGAATTTTATTCGAATCATAAGCTAATATTGCGTCTTCTAAATTAGAAAAATAATAGGCTTGTTTATTTTGTTGAGTAGGATTTTCTGCAGTTAAGTAGTAGCATCCAAGTACCATATCCTGACTTGGCATTATTATTGGTTCTCCAGTCGCTGGTGACAAAAAGTTATAAGGTGCAAGCATTAGAAGTCTTGCTTCTGCTTGAGCTTCTAAAGATAGTGGAATATGTACAGCCATCTGATCTCCATCGAAGTCTGCATTGAATGCTGGACAAACTAGTGGATGTAATTTGATTGCCCTACCTTCGACTAATATCGGTTCAAAAGCTTGTATTCCTAATCTATGCAAAGTAGGTGCTCTATTTAACAGAACAGGATGTCCTTGTATAACATCTTCTAAAACGTTCCAAACAATCGGTTCATTTTTTTGAATTAATTTTTTTGCTGCCTTAATATTATTTACTAAACCTTGATGAATTAATCTATGTATAACAAATGGTTGGAATAATTCTAGAGCCATTTCTCTTGGTAATCCACATTGATTTAATTGTAATTGGGGACCTACCACGATTACAGAACGTCCTGAATAATCAACACGTTTCCCAAGTAGATTTTGTCTAAATCGGCCTTGTTTTCCCTCAATAATATCTGAGAGTGATTTGAGAGGTCTATTATTTGCCCCAACAACGACTTTTCCTCTTTTTCCGTTGTCAATTAGTGCATCTACAGATTCTTGTAACATTCGTTTTTCATTACGAATTATTATTTCAGGTGCTAGTATTTCCTGTAATCGTATCAAACGATTATTCCGATTTAAAACTCTTCTATATAGATCGTTCAAATCAGAAGTTGCAAATCTTCCGCCATCTAGTTGCACCATTGGTCTCAAATCAGGTGGAATAACAGGTAATATCGTTAATATCATCCAAGAAGGATCAGACCTAGTAGCAATAAAGTTATCTATTATTCTGAGCCTTTTTATTGCCTTGTCCTTTTTTGTTCCTTTTGATAATAATACTTCTTCTCTCAAACTTTCTGCTTCAACTTCTAAGTCAATATCTTTCAGTAATTTTTGTATAGCTTCAGCTCCTATTCCAACTTCAACCCCATATATCTCTGATTGTTCTTGATATAGTTGATCTTCTATGTCGATCCATTCATCTTCACTTAGTAACTGTTTATATTTTAAACTTGCACAATTTCCTGGTCTTGTAACGACATATGAATTGAAATATACTATCTGTTCGACATCTTTCAAAGGTATATCTAATAGAATCGCTATATAACTTGGTAAGCTCTTAAGATACCATACATGTGTTACTGGAGCTGCTAATTGCACATACCCCATTCTATGTCTTCTAACTTTGGATTCCACCACTTCGACTCCACATCTTTCACAGACTATGCCCTTATATCTGACTCTTTTATATTTTCCACAGTGACATTCCCAATCTTTTACAGGACCAAAGATGCGCTCGCAAAAAAGTCCATCCATTTCTGGTTTTAATGTTCTATAATTGATAGTCTCTGGTTTGGTAACTTCTCCAACTATTTGTCCATTAGGGAGTGCTCTCTCTCCCCATTTTTTTATTCTTTGTGGAGAAGCTAGGTTGATTTTTACATAATCAAAATATTGTTCTATTTTTGGCATTTTACTGTTGGACCATGTGTTTTCTTTATTTTTGTTTGTACTAAATCAAAGATGTTTCTATATCCTCTTTTGTAATAGATTCATATGTAGGTCTTGAATGGAACTTCTTATTGTTTGCGCTGGACATAAGATCAACCTCTATGCCTCTCGTTTGTCCATCTGGTAAGGTTTCTATCTTATATGCACCTATATCTAAACCTAATGATTGTAATTCGCGCATTAAAACTTTAAACGATTCCGGTGTTCCTGGTCTTGGAATTGGTTTTCCTTTAACAATTGCATTTAGAGTTTCATTTCTTCCTTGCATATCGTCAGATTTAACAGTTAGTAATTCTTGTAGAGTGTAAGAGGCACCAAAAGCTTCTAGTGCCCATACTTCCATTTCTCCTAGTCTTTGTCCACCATGTTGTGCTTTGCCACCTAGAGGTTGTTGAGTTACCAAAGAGTATGGACCTGTCGATCTTGCATGTATTTTATCGTCAACTAAGTGGACTAATTTCAACATATACGAAATTCCTACCATAACAGGATTATCAAATGGTTCTCCAGTTCTGCCATCAAATAAACGTATTTTTCCTGGGTGTTGAAGATCGAATATCCAATCTTTTCCTGTACTGTTACGAGCATTCATCAATTTATCATTAATTAGGACACGTGAAGCTTCTGCTCCATGCATCTCATCAAAAGGTACTATTTTAAATCTTTTATTTAGGTGTTCTGCTGCCAGCCCTAGAAGTGACTCAAAAATTTGTCCAACATTCATTCTTGAAGGAACACCTAATGGGTTTAGTACTAAATCCACAGGTGTACCATCAGGTAAATATGGCATATCTTGTCTTGGTAAAATTCTTGAAATAATTCCCTTGTTACCATGGCGTCCTGCCATCTTGTCGCCTACTTGTATTTTCCGAGTTTGTGCCACGTACACTCGAATAACAATATTAGCTCCAGTAGGTAATTCGTCGCCTTTTTCTCTAGTAAAGATCCTTACGTCTAAAATCCTTCCTCTTCCACCATTAGGCACCCTAAGTGATGTATCCCTAACATCTTTAGCTTTTTCCCCAAAAATAGCTCTAAGTAATTTTCCCTCAGGAGGTTGATCTGACTCACCTTTAGGTGTTACTTTACCAACTAGTATATCTCCAGATTCTACCCATGAACCAATAACAATTATTCCATTATCATCTAATTTCCGAAGTGAGTATTCTCCAACGTTTGGTAATTCTCTCGTAATTTCTTCAGAACCAAGTTTAGTCTGTCTTGCTTCTACTTCATATTTCTCTATGTGGACTGAAGTATATACATCGTTATAAACAAGTCGCTCACTTATAAGAAATGCATCTTCATAGTTATAGCCTTCCCATGGAACATAGGCTACTAGTATGTTTGACCAAGTGCTAATTCTCCTCCCTCAGTGGCGGCACCATCAGCTATTACTTGTCCTGTTACGACTTCTTCTCCAAGCCAAACTGACGGTCTTTGATTAATACAAGTATCTTGGTTAGACCTCTGATACTTTTGTAAATTATAAGAAATTTCCTTTTTCTGATTATTTGTTACGCAAATTTTATCAGCAGAAATGTAAGTAATAATTCCATCCTCTAAACTAACAACTACCATTCCTGAATCACGTGCTGCTTGTGCCTCTAATCCAGTCCCTATTAATGGACTTTCTGGATATAATAATGGAACAGCCTGTCTTTGCATATTTGATCCCATAAGCGCTCTGTTAGCATCATCATGTTCTAAAAATGGTATAAGTGAAGTGGCTATCGATATAACTTGTATTGGGGAAACTGCTACATAGTCAACTAAATCTTTTCTCGTTGTAGTGAATTCTTGTCGATATCTTACTGGTACAATTTCATTCTTTATTTCCTTCTCTTCATTTATCGGAGTATCTCCCGGTGCAATCCGAAATTCATCTTCTTGATCTGCAGCTAGATATATTGGAATTGTGTTAATTAAGGCTTTACCATTTTCTACTTTGTAGTATGGTGTTTCTATGAATCCGTACGAATTAATCCTTGCATGAGTTGCTAATACACCAATTAATCCTGCATTTGGTCCTTCAGGTGTTTCTATTGGGCATATTCTGCCATAGTGACTCAGGTGTATATCACGTACCGCGAATCCAGCACGATCACGATTTAGTCCTCCTGGGCCTAGGGCACTAATTCTTCTCTTATGAGTTAATTCAGCAAGAGGATTAGTTTGATCCATGAATTGTGAAAGTTGACTAGAACCAAAGAATTCTCTTATTGCCGCAACAATTGGTTTGGGATTAACTAAAGTATTAGGTGTTAGTGAATTAGCATCACAAATAGTCATTCTTTCTCTGACTATTCTTTCTAATCTATTTAGTCCAACTCTTACTTGGTTTTGTAGTAATTCTCCAACAGATCGTACTCTACGGTTCCCTAAATGATCAATATCGTCGACTTCACCTATATCAAATTTCAAGTTAATTAAATAATCAATAGCAGCTAATGTATCTTGCGGTGTAAGAACACGGATGTTTTCTGGAATTGAGAGACTCAGTTTTTTATTGAGTTTATATCTTCCTACCTTTCCTAAATCATATCTCTTAGGATCAAAAAAACGTGAGTATAATATTTGTTGTCCACCATTGACTGTAGCTGGTTCACCAGGACGTAACTTTGCATACATCTGTACCAGAGATTCCTCTATTGTGTAGTTTCCTTCGACACGGAATGTCTTTTTGAGGTACTCTGGATGACGAAGTCCATTATATATATCACTGTCGCTAAGTCCCATAGCTTTGAGAAAAACATGTGCTGCGATCTTTCGAGTTTTATCTATCCTAACCCATACCAAATCATTTCTATCTGTTTCAAATTTAACCCATGCTCCTCTGTTAGATATTAAGCTGCTGCTGTATGTTCGTCTTCCTTGTTTATCTGTTTCTGATTTATAGTAGATACCTGGACTTCTTACTATCTGATTAACAATAACTCTTTCAGCACCATTAATAACGAAGGTTCCTCTATCTGTCATCAGTGGTAGATCACCTATGAAAACTTCTTGTTCTTTTATTGTTCCGGTTTCTTTATTTATAAGTCTTGCCGGTACATATACTTGTACTGAGTATGTTGCATCTCTTCTTTTACACTCATTGATACTATATTTCGGGTACTTTAGTTTATATTCATCTCCAAGTAAGTGTAATTCTAAATTATCTGTATAATCTGTGATTGGAGAAAAATTTTTAATTTCCTCAGCTAAACCTTCTTCGAGAAACCAGCAAAAACTTGCCCGTTGGATTTCAACTAAATCTGGTAAGCTAAAAGTAGATATTTTACTAGTGCTAGACATTAGGTTACTATCTCCTTTACATTTTCTTAAAATTAATTGGTCTAATTAACCTGTTTGAATGAGGTTATATTCTAGTATTTCATGTCTACATATAACTAAAAGATATGATCAGAGTCTTTGAATATTGAGTAAAGATTCATAGTTCTCTTGAAAATTTTGGCTTAGAATAAAAATGTTATTTATGTGGATTGGTTTTTATTGGGACACTACTATTTTTTTTGATGGATACTTTTGAGATTGGATACTTTTGATCTAATTTCAACATGCAATATCCTGAAGTATTAAAATGTGGTTTTTTTACCCACATTTTAAAATTCCATCATATCTTGGTACACTTTGCTTCTTGAATAGATA
>Ga0138266_1020699_pt1 | contig 11245 bp, 16 predicted proteins | sample RNAB_120151118_FD_105244 | JGI IMG/M metagenome (GOLD analysis project Ga0138266, IMG submission 105244) | Metatranscriptomics of polar marine prokaryotic and eukaryotic communities from Palmer Station, Antarctica after 192hr light incubation... | ecosystem: Environmental > Aquatic > Marine >... | reverse complement strand
TTGTACAATAAATTGCTTTTATTTTCATTAATTTCTAATTTGTCATATCATTTCTGATTTCAATGACTGCTTCATAGGCCGTCGAAGTCGTCTTCGAAGTCATCTGGGCGCTTCTTCTTGGTGTCTTCAAGGACTGCGTCTTTCAAGGCCGCGACATCGAAGCCTCTTCTCTCTAGCTTGTCGAGGTGCTCCAGCTTCTGGCGCTCAGCAGGGCGCAGCTGGTCACGCTTTGGATCGCAGCTTCCTCTGAGGCTGCTTCCAGTCAAGGCCTTGTAGAGCTCTGGAGACCGGACGATCTCCTGAAGCATTCGATAGGTTTCTTCTTCGCCGATCAGGTCCTCCTCATGTCGCTTCATATAGCATGCTTCGACCAGCTTGATGACCGCATCTGGGTGCGTGGTCTCATAAAGGAAGGCCATATAGGTTGAGAATAGGAAATTAGGTCTCAGAAGATTGGCCACAATGATTGTCACACCGGTGTAGAACGTGGTCACGTTGTAGCTCGCGAAGAACGAGGCACTCACCATCATGCTGAAGAGGGTGAATTTGAGCCGATCCCAGATCACCTCATTGTCATATCTCCGCAGACTGACCTGAGCCAGGTACTGAGCCTGGCGGTCTGCTGCGGTCGAGGTTTCATTTAGCTGGGCAACCGGCTGGCAAGTCGCTGGGTCGACCTCCATCCAGGGCGCAAGGGAGGGCTCGAAGACGGTCGCTTCAGCACTTGCTTGAACGACCCATTGATCAGGACACTAGTACGTCAGCAGGATGTCGTGCTTCTAGTTGGCGGCTGAATGCTCCTTACGAGTCACCTCATCGACGCCAGTGGCGCTACCCAAGATCAAATCAGGGTTGTAGGCCTGAGAAAATCTCACAGTTCTATTTTAGTAGTAGTTAGGTTTAGCATCTGAGGAATCAACACCATGTATACCACCACCAGCTGCACAGTCGTTCTTACTATTACTATCTTCAAAGAACTGAGCCAGCTCAATCAGCTATTTGCTTGTTTGACAATCAGGAAGCTAAGTGGTGTTCAACGATTTGGTTTAGTTTGATCTTGCAGTTCTGGCCAATGCAGGCAGCGCTCTTTCAAAGCTATAGTAGAGACCGAGCTTGAAAACGAACTCGTGCTCTGTTCCTGCTTTCCTTGGGCCGACAGCTCTTTGGAGGTCAGCTGCGAGCATCTCCTTGTCCTTGCTGCTTATCTCCCACGTTCTGTCCGCATATTCACTGGCGATGCAGTCCTGCAGTTGATCAGCCTCAAAGAAACGTGTTTCAGTCCAGCGATCGAACTTGGAATTGTGGTAATAGGCCTCGTCGTACAACCTCAAGAATGGGTTTCTGTTTTGGTAGACGTAGTAAGGGATCTCAGTATGGTACTTGTAGTCGGCGTCATTGCCGGAGCTCGCACTAAGCTCGACGTGTGATGAGTTTGTTTTGTCTTGTGTCATTTATGAAAGCTCTGAGTCAGCGCCATCGTGTTGCTGGCCTACATAGTTGGCGCTCGCAAAGCCACCTCCGTTCATATCTGCTCCTAAGAGGCCAGAAGCTGACCCTGTATTGTTTGTATTATTCATAGCAGCTGCAGAAGCTAAAGCAAGAGCACTGACAGGAGCTAGAGTGGAATTAAGTGTCTTGGTGATGACCAATGCGACTTTGATGTCTGCCGACAGCACTGGGTTGGGTGCCACGAAGCCTCCAATATCACTGAAGAAGACAAGAGGGCCAACCAGCAAGAACAGAATAATCACTGAGATCAAGACACCAAAAATGCATTTGTCAAAGCGTTCGGTGGGTGTGCCCAGCACCCTTACGGTGTAGGAGATGTTTCCATTCTTTGCACAGTACATCTCAAAGTGGTACTGCCAGAGCTACCAAAATTGGAATATATCCAGTGATGTTTTGCTGAAGGTGAAGTCAAGCAGGCACCTGATCTCAACAATGAAGGGTAGGCCACCATAGATTTAGGCACCCACCAGCGCCAGGATATTGTCATTGAACTGCAGGACTGATGATGGCTTCTTCATAATTGGGAAGCCATATCGGATTTGGAGAGCAGAGAGCATGAAATATATGCACAGGATCAAGTAGAAGATTTGTAGCCATCCATTTTTGTGGAAGTTCTTGCAGCCATATGTTGCCTGCTCTGCATCAGTACAGGTTGAGGTACCGTAGAGCTTCTGGTTTCCTGCGATTGGAATGTACCAGAAAACGAAGATGTGACCACCGAGCAAGAGCACCCAGTGCATGACGTACTTGGTTTTTTGATTGGTGGTGATCTTGGTTCTTGTGTCATCAAACTGGCTGTCGCCTGAGTCATCGGCTCCATACATGGACTTCAAGAAGTCCTGAGCTGCGTTGTCTTGCATGTCAAGATCAGCTGTCTTCATCGTTTTGAGTTTGACGGTCATAGATCTGGCTGTGCTTGTCCTCTCAAAGAGGCTGTCTTGGCTGAAGAAGCTTGACTTATCCGACTCATTCTCAAAGCCTTTCTGATCCACGGCCTTGGTGTCACTTCTGTTGACATACCGCTCAATAACAATGACGAGGATGACAGTAAGCAAGCAGATTACCATATTTCCTTTGAAGATGCTGTTATTGTTCTTGGAGTTTGTCAGGTAGTCTGCTTGGTCGACTGACATATGGCCATAGCACATGAACACATAGATGGCCAAGACTCCAAGAAAAGAGGTCGTTGATCCATACAGATCGTAGCCTGGCTTCTGGATCTTCAGGCTGGGGAATAGCTGATCGAAGTATGCTGACCTTTCAAAGACGTCCAACTTTGGCCGAGTTTTGCTGTCAACGATCTCAAATTTTTCTTCGAATTCGGCCTCAAAATCTCCAGCTGAGATGTTTGCAGCATGTTAGACCTCTTCCCAGTCGTTGATGGCCTCCATTAGGTCGACGAACTCCGGATTCTCCTCCAATCTCGTTCCTTCGACAACGATGAGATTGTCGGACTCCAAACTTTTCTAGAGCGCGTTTTCCTTGACCATGAGATCAAACGGTGACCTCTTCGCATTGCTTGAAGCATCGGCATCAAACCTTCTGGACGACTTCCAAATGTTCTTTGACACGCTGAGCAGCTCTTGGTGTTGTCTTTCTGCCTATTTATGAACACAATCATCTGGCGCTTTACACACAGCATTCTTCTTACTATCCCACTTCTGGCATATAACTCTATCATCCAATAAATCGACCTCCTCCTGTGCCTGCTATTGTTGCCGAGCTTCCTCCTGCTTGATCTGCTTCTTCTGCATCTCCATCGACTCGTAGTACTTCGACATCTGCATATTCGCTTGCTAGATTTTCTTTTGTTTCACCTTCTCTTCATCACCTTCTTCAATATTTCGCTGGATGCCGTCATTGATGGTTTCGATGTCCTGCTCGATATCGTAGAAGAGGCCAATCAGTTTGAGATGAATTTCATTAAGCATGATGAAGCAGATAATTAGTATTTCTGGAAGCATATAGACGACAAGTCTTGGTAAGGAATCGAAATCGTAAATTCCTGGCTTCAGATATCCAGTCACCTCCAGGAAAGCAGGCTGGCTCATGAAATCGCCAAAGACAGACAGATTCACCAAGAACTTGAAGAACAGGAGGACTGTTGTGTAGACTCTGGCAAAGTTCCAAAATTCTTTTCGAGGCCTTGTCTCTTCCAAGAGGGCATATCCAAAAACAGCCACTGGATAGACAAGACTGATGAGTCCTGCGTTCTCAAACATGCTGAAAATCATGCAAAGGTAAATCAGGTTCTGCGTGTTGGAAACGATCATATAGAAGAATGTTTCAATAAGTTTGAACATCATCGACCATGGCCTCGTGAAACCCCAAGTTCTGACCATCTGCTTCAATTTGATCTTCTTGTCGAAGTTGGTCAGCACCAGTAGGTTCTTGCCTTTCTTCGTTCGGCCATCCTTGTCCTTGGCTGCTTGCAGGAGACGGTACAGCTCACGTGCACCAGCCTTGTGATCGTATTTGTGTCTGATCAGCTCCTCGGCCTCTTCGAGCATTATTTTCTCAAGCTCTGTTGGGACAGCCACCTCACCCTTTGCATGCTTCCGTACGAGCTCTTCCAAATCTGCTTTCGTGTTCTAGAACATAATTTCCTCAACAAAACATCTATGCAACCAAAGATAGAGCTTACTCAGGCGGTTGAGCTTGCTCATTTTGGCTTGGACGAATTCTTGAGCCAGCTGTCTGCAGACTCCATCTGCATCTTCCTGGGAGACCTTCTCGACCTGCGTCGCACCTCCAGCATCATCGCTGAGCTCAGCAGTTTCAGCAGCTGCTCTATCCTTTGGATTTATAAACGATACAGACTTTTTCTATTTAATTGTCAATTCGTTGTCGTTGCCTTTCTGGTATCCAGCTGATCCTGGCTCTCCTACTCCAGCGTCACCTTGACCTCCATCGACAGCACCTCTCTCGCCTTCCACTGCAGCTACTTGGCTGCCTCGGCCCTCCACGGAGACACCTGATCCAGCATCTCTTGGAAGTTATTGTGTTGTAGTAGTATTAGTAGTAGTATCCAAGGTGGTTCGAGTGAAGCGGCGCCATCTCTTCAGCTTCTCTTGCAGTTTCTCGACAGTTGCTCGAACTGTCTCTTTCCTTCTTTGAATCGAAATAATTTTCCTGATTTTTAGGTTATTGAAGGTGAAAGCGATCGACTTTGCCTTCAACTCTGCTAGCTGGACTATCAAATCCATACTTCCATCAGTCTATGTCACGTACTTATCGTAGCCCCAAGAGCTGAAGATCTCACTTTGCAAAGAAATTGCGCAAATCATGACGCAATTGAGAGTCTACAGAATGAAGCTGTCCCAATGAAGCTCCAGACCGTGGTATGCTCCATCTCCAGCAGAATTTATCAACACATTATAATCAAAGCTATCCAGTTTTTGTTAATGTACACTATAACCAGCCGTGCTGGTGTCTCTCCAAACTTTTCGGAAGCCGATGATCACCAGGCTCTCACTTCCTGCAATAATTGGCAGCTGAGCGATGATTTGGCAAGCAAAATCGAGACAGGCATATGCCATGAGATAAACTTGGACGACCTTGATCATTTTCCATTGCTTTTCTGACATATCGACTTTCTCATCCTGCTTTTGTGCTTGGCTTTTGTGGCCGTATTCTTTTTTCATATTTGCAAGTTCAGCTCTTCTGGCAGCGAGATCTTCCTTGTCCACCTCGTGCGCAGCCGCATCGAAGCCTTACGGCAAAGTCTTTGCTTTATGTTGCTCCTCGACCTTTGCAATTTAGGCTTCAAGTCTTGAGACTTCTTCCTCTGTGCGGTTCTTGGATGCACCTTGGTGCAAAAGTCTCTGCCTCAGCACCTCAGAGCCATCTTTCATCCTGGGCAATAGAATCAGAACATATCCAAGTGACATAAATGACTGCCTGAGAACAGCCATCAGCAACACCACAAGGCAGGTGAAAACATGGAAGGTGAGGTACACCAACACCGACCCTTGCTTGACGAGCCTAAAGTAGAGGCTCTGCTCCTTAAACTCCCACTTCTTTCGTTTGCAGAAGTCCTCAGACCAAATGGCATCATATTTGAGATCAACATAGGTCACAAGGAGATCGTTGAGGTCTGTAAGATTTCGCTTTCGATACTGCTCTGCAAACTGGACTTGCCGCACTGCCAAGTCCTTGTCTTTTTATGTGGCTTCCTCGCCGAGATCTAGCTGTAAGTAATCAAAAAGCTTATCGCTTTGCTCCTTGTCAAGCTCTTGGCGTAATAGCAGCTTTGATAGTTCACCATTTGCATTCGCTGCTTGATTTTCCTTTAATGTGTTTTTAGCACTGGAGAATTTGACTGGACTGATGAGCCACTTGACTTGCTTCTTGACCTCAGGTTCGAGCCGGTGCCATCTGTCTTGTGCGTCACCAGGGGTTGGGAACACCCAGAACACCTTTCGCATGGCCTTGATGAGGATGGGGTTGCGGTAATGGAAGACATACATGCTTACCAGGTAGAGGTTGATGAAATCCAGAATCAGGTTTTGGACTTGACCTTGCCCAATACCGATACCTATCAGATAGCCTAGCTTCAAATCATGGAAAACTTGGTAGTGGAAAAACACTGGAATGGCATATTTGATCGAAAGATCAACGGGAGCGCCCTTATGTCTTGGATATCCAGCAAACTATACCGGGAAAGGCGCTGGACTGGTTTGAGCAGTGAGATTGAGCATGAATAGGAAATACTGACACGCCAAGCAGACAGATACGTACATAGCCATCCTGACCAAGAGGTGAGTCTTGGCTCGGCTGGTGACGTATCTGAGGATAAAGATTAGATAGATGACCGAGAAGATGTTGGCTTTCAGGACAATAGAGACCATCAAGATGAGCAGAATAATCGTCTCAAAGGCCAACTAGACTCCTTTGAAGAAACTGATCTTGTACTTTCTGTCAACGCCTGTTTGCAGGATGGCTCCGAGGCTTTTGATCTTGAAGTCTCGCAGGATCTTGACATCTTCGTACGCCTTCTGCTTTACGGCGGCGCCTTCGTCCATCGTGACTTCATCCTGTTCGTCCACTTTAATCTCTTTAACAACTCCATCTGCTGCAGCTTCTTCATTGTCGTTGGCCTCCTCTATTGCTCTCTAATGACACTCAAACTACTAATGCTATGCAATTTCCTTCTTTCTCTTCTGCTCATAGGCTTAGTCCCATTCATCCAGAGTTGCCTGTGTCTCATCGTCAATATTGAGATCAGGACACCGACCTGCAAGCTTGACCGAGAATGTGATGAATTCCTTGATCCTCACAGCGACGTTGTGTGGGACAAAATCTCTGATTTCTCCGGCGCTGCTCCGCTTTGCTTCTTTACGCTTCCCAGTGCTGTCCTTTTCTGATTCTTGAAACCGTGCCTTCAGGTCTTCGAAATCATGAAGGAAATAGTGCTCTGCATAGCGACCAATATCATATTTTGGTGCACGGACTGGCCAGTCCTCGCTGTCTGCCTGCTTTCGAAGATCAAGTTCGATGAACTTTTGGAGCTTGTTGTAGGTGCATCCCGACCTATTGGTAAGCCAGTTGATTGCCTGTCGCTCAACTACCAAGCCCAGGCTCAGCAGCAAGAAGGTCAAGTAGAAGTAGTCCTCTGCCTTCGCTCTATGATCCTTGTAAATACCAGACACGAACACCCAAAAGGTCAAGGTATCCAGGGATTCAATTGCCTTCTCATGCGTGTTGGTTCCAGTAAGGGCATCATCCAGAACGAGTTGTTGCCGGACCTTGAAAATGAGCGTGCTGCCAAATCCTAGGCATGCTGCCACGACCAGTACCTGGAATTCAAGTCTCCAAAGACGAGATCTCACGTTCAGGAACTCGTAGAACGCCCCAATGTTGTAGCGTTTCGTCACCATGGTGGCAATGTTTAAGTCTGTCTGGCTCTATAGCCCGCTCAGCTTGTGGCTCTCCGTCGCTCTCTTCTGCAGCCGGTATACCGCCGTTGTGTAGAAGATGCAAACACAGCAGAGATTGAAGCACATGTAGAATGACACATTGTAATTGATGGCTAGCCATACGATGATGAAATTGTGCAGGATGTGGCCATATTGGGCCATTACATCAAGCAGAGGCCACCAAGCCATCATTTTGTAGACCATGAATGGCCGCGAGTATCTCCTGTGCTCGTAGTGATCAAGCAGCTAGTACTTGGTGGATTTTGTTGGATGTATATGTTTTCCTTTCTTTCCGTTCTTGTGGTCGGCTCCTCTCGTGTTCACGTTCTTCGTGTTTTCGCTTTATTCACTGCCTGCTGGTGCATCGCTCTCAGCTCGAGCAGCAGTTGAACCTCCTCCGCTGCCTCTCTGTCCTCGAGCTGCTTGTCTTCCATCTGGATCTCCTCTGTGGCCAAAGCCTTCACGTGTCCTTCCATCGGCTTGATCTATGTTACCAGCTGTCTTTTCGTCTTTGACGTTTTCTTCCCATTCAAAGAGCACTCTATAATCTTCCTCACATTGCTCGAATTCCTCGCGCTGGTCTGCAATTTTCTTTGCATAGGTTGCTTCGAGATAGAGAGAAACCATAAGATATGCAATATAGGAGAAAAACTTGATCTTGAGCATGTGTCTCTGCTCAGCTGGGTTTGGATGACGTGCAGGGTCTAGATAGAGCCGCAAGCCAATGAGGTCAAGGTTCGCATACAGCAGTGGACATGCCTTAAGAAGCTCTTGGTCGTATGAATGTGCATTTGGCTGGGGCTCCTCACCAATAAGGCAAACGAAGACTATATCGGTTACCAGAATAAAGGTACTGTAGTATTTGATAATGGTAGCAACTCTTTTAGTATACATATTTGTGCTCTCTTTGTTGTCTCCTTTTGCAATGAATGAAAGCATCAGAGCATTTAGCACGAAGAAAATCCAACTGATCAAGTTCACCTGCGCCTTTCCAATGAAATAGAGCAAGACTCCAAGAAGTACGAAGATGAGATATGATTGGACAAAGTTCTTCAATCTGATTGCGTTGTAAAGTGTCTGTGTGAACTTCTCTCTTATTCCATCAAAGCAAATCTGCTGCATTTCTTCGACCTCTTTCTTATCTCGGAAGAAATAGTTGATCAAATTGAGAAGATTCATGAGTAGCAACACCGCCCAATCGAAAATGTTTGGAGTATGCCTGAAGAAAATGCTGCTTCCTTGCTTCCAGTTAGGTGGATTGGATACATTCCAAAAGCTCAGCCATTCGAATCGCTTCTGCATGGCTGTAAGTTTTGTTTCGCCTTTTATTTCGAATCTGTGATATTCAAGACTGTAGAAATACTCGCCTACGATGAAGAAGGCAACAAAGAGTACCAGCGCCTTGCTCGTCTTTCTATATAACTCCATACTTGCAGTGTATATAACAAAGAATAACATGAATCCAAGATTTCTGAAGTGGTTCAAATTCTGGGCTCCATTGAAGAACAGGCATATCAATACAAGAGTCTGGATGTGCTTCAAAAAGAAAAACAAGAATTTGTAGACAGTTGAATCTCTGCATCTCTTGAAGAAATAGCTCTTCATGCCCTTGTCTTGATTGTGAGTGAATGCCAATTTAAAGCAGCTGACAGACATGTAAAAGCATGCCAAGATGCTGAAATAGAGCAGCTGCTCTAGTACAGGCATATGGTACTTGAAGTTGAAGTATGGTGCAAATTGTGAAATGAACTGTTCATTGCAGACAACTGGGATCCTCATGGCATACACCACGCAGAACTCCAGGGTATAGACTGGTATCATCAGCACCATATTCAGATATAGTGTGAATTTCTGGGTGAATACGAACGTCGAAAGGACAAAAGTCAGATGGAACAGACTCAAGGCGTCACAGTACATGTAAGATTAGAAGGTCAACAAGATCCTCATGATCCAGACCACAAGAGATGGCAAGAACCGGTTCAAGTGCTTTCTCAGTCTGGCAAACACGCCACTCTTTGGCCTCTTCTTCATCTTTGGAGCGCCTGTTTTCTTTTTGATGGCTTTCGCCTTCCTTTCCTTTTCCTTGTCCTTCCTCATCTGGTCGATCAAGGCCATTTCAGACTTGACCTTTTCCCTCTGCTTCAAGCTCCAGATGAATCTGCTGTATGCTCCCAGGCTCGAGCCGTCCTTACCCAATTTGGCAGTTTGATACCTGATGGCAGTCCATCGTTGCTGTTTCCAGCACTGGACCGAATAGAGAACCATGAGCATGAAGAAGACTTGCAGGACTTTGCTCTTCTGACTGTGATGTATTGTGATATGTGTGCTCGACACATCTGCAGCGTCTTGGCGCCCAGAGCTTTCCTCGATTCCGAATAAAAGCATGCTGGCTCTGACGGCAGGATTCTTCTGATGGTGCCCAAACCAAGCATGGACTTCTGGAACGACCATCAAAAGAGTCCAGAAAATCTTCACGGTGACGGCGAACTGCATATAGTAGGCCATGAACATGACAAATTAGCCATAGGCGAGGAAGTACTCTCTCCTGAAGGCATAGAATGAGAGGAGCAACAACACCATGGCCATTGCTGGGATATCAGAAATGCTATTGAACTCCATAGCCCCAGCTAGAACAAAGAAGAGGAAGAAGAGGAAGAAGATTTTGTTAGATTTCAAGAACCAGTCACAATCCATGTAATTTCTTTTCACCTTCTTGGTCAGTTGTTTCATGAATGCGTTGTATTTGGCTTTCTGTGCTGCTGCTTGATCCTGATCTGACAGAGCTGCTGCTCGTCTTTAAGTGCCGACCATAATGCTTTGGGCTTCGTTGGCAGCATCTTCTCCATCTGAGTCGCTGTCATACAGCGATTTCAATTCAAAGTTCTTAATGGCGATGACGCTGAATTGCTATCTCCGTAGCCTCTTGATGGTCTTGTTCATCTTTGAGTAGAAGCTCGCACACGTGAGATACCACACCAAGAGCAAGCCCTCATACATCAAGGAAGCTACTTGATTGAAGCCGAACGCATATTCCTTGGCCTATGGATCATTAACTTCATCCTGGAGGTGGTAGCCCCAAGATCTCAACGCTGACACTCGATCAGTATATTCTTGTTGTGTCTTGAATTTGAGGCACTCAGTGCCTTTAAGGCTGGTGCTTGTTGCTACATCAGTGCCTTTGACATTGCATGTAGTCATCACAACTACCTTGGAGGCAATGAGGAATATCACACCAAGGATATCAATGCCTAGGAAGACCAAACCCCACTTGACTCTGGCCTAGGGCCTCCAGGTGGAAGTGATCAGCAGATTATGGGTAACCAGCCACATCATGATACTGGCGAGCGATGGGAATGCGGCAGCCAAAGCAATGGTACCAACGAGGAACAATGCCTCGAAGGAGTTCTAGAACATTGCGTTCATCTTGGCCTGGAGTGTCTGTGGCTCAAAGATTAGCATATTCTTGAAATTGATGACCTCGTTGACGTGCAATTGGTTCTGCACCTGGTCAGCAAACTGCTTTTTGAAGGCTGCTCGATCATTATTCTGCTCCTCTTTGCCAATAGGGCTCGTCTGCTCCGACCCTCCTTCGTGATATCTTCCTGGAGCGACCTTGTAATCGTCGTCTCCTCCATCGTATTGCTCATCAAAGATCTGCTTGTTCCTCATCTTATGGAACGTCTCGAACTGCAATCCGCTCAAGGACGAGAACTTCCCGTCCTTGCCATCATGCATCAGAGGCTCTTGGATCTAATGGTCCTTCTTGCGCGACGTAATGCGCCGATCAAATATTTATGACATATCTTATTTAAGCTAGT
>Ga0138266_1043420_pt1 | contig 11296 bp, 17 predicted proteins | sample RNAB_120151118_FD_105244 | JGI IMG/M metagenome (GOLD analysis project Ga0138266, IMG submission 105244) | Metatranscriptomics of polar marine prokaryotic and eukaryotic communities from Palmer Station, Antarctica after 192hr light incubation... | ecosystem: Environmental > Aquatic > Marine >... | reverse complement strand
GTAAAATCTATACTTATTATCTATCGAAATGTCAAAGAAATAGTTCATTTCAAAATCCATTTGTTAACTCTCATTTCTTTGCTTTGAATACTCTATTGACTGAGGCGCTCTGCTTTGATTATTTGCTCATTCTGCTTCCAGTATCCCAAGCCTGTTTTGCTCGAGCAGGTCGGGCTTGGCCATTGCTTTGGGTCTCGTCTCCTCCATATCTATCTAACTCTCTGAATTTACCATTTCCTTGTCCTGAAGGAGGCTGTTGGCCTACCTGACTACCAGGTGCACCACCTTGACTGATGCCTCCTGTCATCTGAAGAGTATTCTTGTTCATGGAGGTTTCAATTCTCTGGAGATACAGCTTCTCTAGACCTCTAAGCTTTCCAGCCTAAGCGGCACTTCGGATAGTATTCTTCGAGTGCTTGGAGAACTGAGACATCTTGTCCATTGATTCAATATCCCACTCTGAGTCTTCCAAGAACTCATCGATATCCTTTCCGAACATCTTCTCAAAGTCAGCATCCTTAGAAATCTTTCCATTCTTCACTGCTTTCTTCTTTGCTGCCGCCAGCTTGGCTGCCTTGACTCTGTTGATCTAGTCCATTTGCTATTGCTTTAGCAAGTCTTCTCGCTGTTGTGGATCCATCAGCTTGGAAGTCGAGTCATTGTTTCTTCGCTGTGCAGTCAATTCAGCTGCCTTTCGGCCAATGCGAGAGCCAAGATTGGATCCTACGTCTGATCTGCCTGCGCTAGAACGAAGTCTATTGGTGTGTGGGTTCCTATTACCTCTTGAAGACTCGTTGCCAGCCATGTGGGCAAATCCAGAGAGTGAAGTCATCATTTTCTTGCTTGGATCACGCATGAAAGCGCTTGCTGGTGTTGCAATGTCCCTGAGTCCAGCATCGATATCTGTCGTGTATTTGACACCTGGTCTCTTGATCTTCTTTTTAGCAACACCACCGTAAGCTCCAGCCAAGAGATGCTCTCTGAGACTTGGATCCTCATACTCTGCAGGCTTTGGCTTCTTCTTCTTCTTCTTCTTCTTTTTCTTCTTTTTCTTGGCCAAAATGTGGTCAGCTCCTGGTGCTCCTGAGAATCCAGTGAGACCCATATTCTGCTCATACTAACTGCCATATTCATCATCGTCATCATCTTCTTCCTCATCCTCCAGATTATCACCATCCATTTCCTGTTCTTCTTGCTGATCAGGGAATCGCTGGTTCTATTCGTTGTAATTGGCAGGTGTATCTTCCATCATTGAGTCCACTGATGTATTTCCAGAGTTTCCTCGTTTCTTCTTCCTCATGTTTTGAGCAAGCTCTTCCTGAATCCTTTGTTCTTCGTCATCGAACTCAGATGGTTGGTTCTTGCCGATTTCACTCATGAGTCTTGATAAGCTACTTGCTGTATCTGACTTGAGGAGACCTGTTCTGAATACTTTGGGGATGTCACCTTCGTTGTCGAGGAGCTTCTTGTCGAACATCGTGCGTCCATATTTGTTGATGACGTGGCCATCACCGTCGATGAGATATCCTTTAGAATTGCATCTCTTACCACCTCTGTCTATGGAGTTGCCATCGCTATCTCTGTCCAAGATTGGGTTGCCAAGTGGATCCATTTCAAAGTCACCTAAGACATTCTTAATGTTGAATTTGGTGAAAGGGAAGATCTTTGGAATCTCATCACTTTCAAGGTGCTTGTGCTCAAAGATTTCTCTTCCATCTTTGTCGACCACATTGCCAAATTCATCTATCAGATATCCTCTGGAGTTGACCTTTCTTCCAAGCATATCGAGGAGGTTACCACTTTGATCCTGTTATGGAACGATATTGCCATTTGAATCTTTCTCTAATTGTCCGATTGTGTCAACAATATCAAATCGTCTGCCATTGTAATTAAACAATTTGGGCAAGTCGCCATCTGGAGTCATGTGCGTAGCGTCGAACTTCTTCCTATCCTTGTTATCAAGCATGTTTCCATGTCTGTCAATTCTGTAGCCACGAGTGCTCACTCTCGATCCTCTCTTGTCAGCGTGTTGGGAATTGTTTGAGGAAGCAGCTTGTTATGAATTCTTGTTGCGCTGGTTCTAATCGCCTGCTCCACCGGAAGTTCCTTGACGATTTTAGCCATCTTTATCACCTCTATCACCAGCACCTTCAGCGGTCTTTAGGACTCTTGCTTTTCCATTTCTGTCAAAGTCGAAGTCGCCTCTGACCTCATGTGGATTGAAATTATGTTTTTCGACGTTAAATGGAGCTGGTAACTCACCTCTGTCGTCCAGATCTTGGTTGCCAAACATCTGTTGGTTATTGAGGTTGTTGATAACACCGCCTGTTTTAGGATCAAGTAAATATCCTCTTTCATTTGTTGCGAAGCCATCTTTGTCCTTCAAGTTGCCAGATCCATCCTCTTAAGTCACGACATTACCCTTCTCATCACGATCAAGGTTTCCAATCACATCACATTCGTTGAATCTTCTAGACGCAGCTGATGGTGGAACTTCAACAATCTATTATTCAGCTTGTTTTCCAAAGTTCTAGAGAGCAGAGCTTTTAACCATCATAAGAGACAAGTCTGATTGGTTATCATCAATCACTCCTTTTGCTCCGTCCTCTTTCGCAGCCCTTGAATCAGCATCATTTGAACCTGATTCTGGATACTGTTTCAAGAGATCATCCAATCGTTTGAGTCTTCTGACAGCCTCTGCATCTCCATCTCTAGCGCGTTGATCAAGAGTAGGCCGAAGTTTTCTCAGTTCATTGATAGCATTTTTATCTCCTTGAAGGCCGCGTTTCATCAAGCTTTCGAACTCATCATCTTCCAAAATCCTGAGCTTCCTCTTAGCATCCAAGTCGCCTTTTGCTGCTTCTTTCAGGAAATCTTCTTTCAGTTGCTTGAGCTTCTTAATAGCATTCTGGTCGCCAGCTAGAGCTTTCTATCTCAATGCGTAGAATCTGTCATCATCCAAAATTTTCAGCTTTCTGATTGCATCCTGGTCTCCAGCAGCAGCTTTCTTTTTCAATTCATTTTCAAGTTTCTTCAAATCATCTACTGCTTTTTTATCACCAGCAAGTGCTCTTCGTCGAAGTTCATCAAATTCCATATCATCAAGCTCTTTAAGATCTCTGATTGAGTTCCTATCGCCAGTGTTGGCTCTCTTTCTCAACTAATCATGTCTCTCTTTGAGTGCTTTGATGGCATTTTAGTCTCCATTAGCTGCTCGTTAAACCATATCTTGAAGGATAGAAAGCTCTTTCAGTTTCCTGTTGGCTTCAGGGTCACCTTGAGCTGTCTGCTTCTGTAGCTCACCCTCAGTGTCCTTGAGTTGTTCAGCTGCGTTTTTGTCACCTGATTTTGCTTTCTTTTTCTGCTCTTCCATGAGTTTCTTGAGTTTAGCAATAGCATCCTGATCACCAGACAATGCCTTTTTCCTCAAGTCACGTACATATTCTAGCTCTTGAAGCTTCCTTTGAGCATCAGGATCGCCATATTCAGCTCTCCACAAATGCTCCTTTTCATCATCAAGTTCTTTGCATTGACGTGCTGCAACTTCACCTTCACTTGGAGAATCTCCATCCACTTCAGAAGGATCTTTCATTTGATCCTCCATCATTTTATGGAGCTTGGCAGCTGCATTCTGATCACCAGCCAATGCTTTCTTTATCAAGTCTCTCACGGTTTCAAGGTCCTTCAACTTCTGTTTTTCGTTGGGTCCTCCTTGAGAATTCAACCATTCTTTTTCCTTTTGGTTTTCAAACTATTTGTATTGATTTGCGCGTTCGGCTTTGTTGTTGGAGACTTTGAATTTACCAAGGTTGTCTTTTGAGCCTTTAAGTGAGTTCTTCGACGAAGTTGCTTTTTTGAGACCATCTTTTGATTCAGCTTTCTTCTTTAGCTCTTCTTTCTTTGCTTTCAACTTCTACATGGCATCGTCATCTTTAGAATTGGCTTTCCTAGCGAGATCATCGATTTGGACTTGCTCACGAAGACGTCTTTTCCAGTCAGCTTCAAGCTGAGCTTTCTTCTTAATTTCGTTGGCAGCCTTTTCTTCAGCTTCTCTGCGTTTCCTTTCTTCTTCTTCCTGCCTTCTTTAAGCCTCGTCCTGCTCCTGTTGCTGTTTCTTGAGTGCAGCCAACTTGGCCAATCTCTCTTCTTCATCTTCTTCGTCTTCCTCCTTGATTCCATCAAGTCCATCTTCTTCAGAGCCTTCACTCATATTGTCAGCTTCTTCGTCATCTTCAGCATCAATCTATCGATAGTACTTGTTCTTTCTACCTCTCTTTTTCTTCTGGGCTTTCCTCTTGCTATAATCCTCCTTGTCCAAACCTGGAGTCACCAAGTCACCACCTTTACGAGCTAATGCAGTGAGTATTTCGCTTGGTTAGGCCTAGGTTCCCATTTCAGAGTACTCTTTGCCATCACCTTTTTGTCTTGGTGCTTGGCTTTCAGCATAACAATTGTCAAATGTATTTCCAAAGTGAGCGAAGTTGATGCCATCGAACTCCTTGGTGAATTTTGGGCTCGTTGGGTAGGATCTCACTTGTCTTGGATCTTCTTCATCGCTTTGATAATTATCATCACCGTCAAACTCAGGAGAATGCTTAATGTGGAAGTCAATGCAAGAATCAGCATGGCGCAGGTCACATCGCTGCTCTATTTTATTGAGTTCTAATTGGAATTAAGTCTTCTTGAACAGCTCGGTATTGCCTTCAACATGCTTAATCATGAGCTTCCAGCTAGGCCAGTCATCATCTTCTTCACCTTCTGATGAAGAGGAGATTCCGAGTTTATCTTCTTCGCTTGAGTCGCAAGCTGCGAGAGATTTCTTGCCCATATGTCCAGATTTGTTCTCAGTCCACATGAGCTTGTCAAGTTTGGAGACCTCATAGAACTAGACCACCATCAGGAAAATTGAGATGACAGCAGAGTCCAGCAATGAGATGATGAATTATTGATCAAATGGCTTGAAATCGATGAGTCCGACCAAGGCACAGACGATCATCAAGAGCTCACTCATGAACATCGAAACCATTGTGGTTGAAACAATTTGCTTTTTGAACTTCTTCTTCTAGAAAATGCAGAAGAATTGCTTTGATCCAAGGAAGAATGAGTATGACATCCTCCAGGCTTTGAATGAAAACCATGAACAACGTCGAATCCATATGAAAGTTTGATCGTATGCCTCCTTCCATTTCTTGAAGCCAAGATCTTGAATGTTCTTGTACCTGTAGTAAGCTCTGTTGCCCACGGAGCCTTCTCTGTAAATCTATTCTTTTCTCAAGTATCTATCAGCCACTCTCTGCAGCACGCCGAAAGCGTTCTTGACGTTCTCTTTGCGTTTTTGCGTGATTGGATCTTTGTAGCGTCCAGGTGGACCAAATTCATCGTAATCGCCATCGCCATCTAACCAGTCAGCGTAGAAATCCTTATCCTTAAGGGCATCCTTTTATAAATAATCTTGCTCGCCATATGGGTCGTCATTGAGATATGAATAGGGATCGATCTTCATACCTGGTGGTAAACGTGGCCCAATGCGCTGGCCACCCTCTTCACCATCTTGTTTCTCAGCTGCAGCATCTCCTCCATCATACTGGTCGTCTTCGTCACTGGATGAATAATGAACTTGTGAGATACTGTCCCCAACATCGTCATAAAGCGCATACATAGCCTGCATTTCTATTTCACCTCCTTCATGTTCTCTGCTCTGGTCAAGTTTCAGTTCTTATAGTCGACCCTCGTCGAGGACGTCAAGCTGACCTCTTGAAGCTGCATGGGCTGATCCGTCCCTCTTGGAGTTCAAAGAATGGCTAGATTTCTTCTTGATGGCTCTGGCTGCCAGTTCAGTTCTTCGTGCCTGTTTAGCTTTCTTCTTCTTTTCCTTCTTCAAGACGTCGTCGAAGAATATCTTCATCTTTTTAGCACCAATTCTATCTTTTGATCTGGCATTCTCATCCAAGACTTTCTTTTGGACGAACCAAGCAGTATACGCATTGAGTCCAAGATACACCGCAAAGGCGATCGCAGTTAGAATCCCTGATTTGGTTTCACGATATTCGATGCAAATGAATACCTGGAAAGCAAAGGCCAGAGCTTCCAGGCCTCCGATGATCGCAATTAAGGACGGCGCATATTGTGTCTCTTTCTTCGTACATCTGGCGATCGTGATGATGACAATACAAAAACCACTCGCAATGGAAAAGACTGGACCAATGAATGGGAACTCTGACTTGTTGATGCATTGAGTTTAAGCATGGTTGGCTCTATATCCAGGTAATTTGCACTCCGTAACGCACTCACCTGCTTCCAGTAGGAATGGTCGAACACATTCGAAGCAGCTCTTTGCCTCTGTGCCACACTTGTTACAATTGGCTTCGCAAGCCTTGCACTTCAGCGATCCCATGTCTGGGGCGGTCTTGTTTGGGCATTCCTCGTAACATGAGTTCAAATATTCATAAGTCTGGTTGTTGAACCCATTGCAGGAGAGGCATCTATCAGCCCGGTCGACGCAGGTTCCACACGGGCTCTGGCATTCTGTGCACTGGATCTTTCTATAATGCAAATCTGCTTTAGTTAAGGCGACTTGCGCTCCAGTGATTGGATCGGTCTTTGTCTCACCCGCATTGGTCTGGTTGTTGATGAAGTACCCATTTGGGCAAGCTTTGTAGCAGCTACCTCTCCATGTACTTACAACTTGATCCTGATCGTTTCTGTAGCTCTGTTTGCTGACAAACAAAGCTGGTGTCGTGCCACCAGGTTTCTTATTGGCTTTGCATGTTTTGATTTAATCAGGAGTTCCTTTGCATACTTTGGGTACTGGAGCCGTATCCCACTGGCACCATGTGCAGTTCTATTTGTCACCTTTGCACTCAGCACAAGGTGACTGGCACTCGTCGCAATTACCGTACCCGGTAGCTTCATCCTTATAGACCTGATAATATCCCAATCCCACGTCTATATCATAGACATCACAGCTTTCGAAGCACCTGGATTTGGCTGCATACAGCATCTTATGAGTAGGTGCACATTGAATACATCTCTTGTAATCGCCTTCTAGTCCGTTATCTTCGCACGTATGGCAGCTCTCGTCGCACTGTCGGCAGACCTTGTTCTTATCTCCATTGGTGGTCCAGCCTGCTGGGCACAGACCCACACATTGAGAGTAGCCGTTGTCGTTCTTGTCCTTTGTTATATAACTCTGCATAGAACCTTCAACAAGCCTTTCACCGTACCATGGCTCTTCATAGTCCTTGTTTAGCAGTGCAGTTTTATTCTTCAGGAGCTCAGGCCACATTGCTTATGGCGTTGTTCTCAGGGCATTTGTGTTCTTCTGTCCTGGCGCTATGTATGGCACTTGATGAAGATATTTCAATGGACTAATGAATTGTACTGGTTTGCCATTCTAGTATACTGTCTTATCTTACCAGCATTTGGTGCAGTAGCTCTTATACACTTTGTAATTCTCTGACTCGCCTTTTGGAGGCTGCATGCAATCTTCGCATGGGCTCAGGCACTTCAAAATTGGGATCAACTCGTTGCCCTCGACCACGTTCATGATATACTCAGTCTTCTTCTTAGTGGTTGGATCAACGACGAGCTCGTAGGTCTTGAGTTTGAATCCTACTCTGCCCCAATTGTTCCAAGGGTTCTTGAACTTGATCTTGATGGTCACTTCACCACTATATCCTGGCTTAATAGCATCCTCAACGTAGATCAGTCTCGCACCGTCAACCTTCGTGCATTTACTTGCACCTTGAGCAAAGACTTAACCACCACTACCAGTAGTGCTGCAGCCACCGCTGCCATCAGCAGGTGAGGGCTGAACGCTTGGAGGATAGCTGAGCTGGAGTTTAGTTGAATGATCAAATTGGCCTTTAGTTTGTAACCCTGCGTTGGGGTTCGTCTTCAACCAACTGTATGGAGTGAATGTAATTGCATACTCAGTTGTCGTATTGTAGCCGTCATCCGCTAGTGTAATAGACTCTCGACTCAGGCCCTGAAGCGCAGCTGGCTTATCATTGGCAATATAGACTGGTTCTTAACCTATTATAGTATATGTTTGGGAGGTGTAGGCAGCCACTTTCTACTCAGCGGAGGTTGCATGATAGATATCTACAAATTCGCTTGACCTCTTTGTCGATGGAGGATTTCTGACCTTTGACACCGCCATTCTAAACAGTCCAGTAGAATATAACGGAGGCGCGCTAAATCGAACGATGAGCTGATTAAGAATTTTAGGATGTCTTTAGCAAAACAGCCCAGTCGAGGTAAAGCCATTGAGACCAGTACATGTCAAAGTGTGTAAGCCTTTTGTTGGAATGAGCTCTGTTTCAGGTGGGAATACCACATAAAACCTGTCGTTGTACAGAGTCCTGAGCACGGTGCTCCAGGTAAGATAGTATGTTGTCTCCATTCCGTTGGTGGCATTCTTGGCTTCGGCACTAAATGAGGTGATTGGTGTGGGCTTATCGACATCTACATATCCACCTGTACCCACATCCATCTGCTCGTCAAGTGCCAGGTCCTCGCCAGACGACAGTGCAGCTGGTCCAAAAGTCTGGATCTGCCATTGCATAGCGTCTTGTTCACTTTTCGTGCCTGATAATGCTGCCCACGATATCACATATCTAGGGTTCTGCAGCCCAGCAATTCGAAGCGTAAACTTCGTATTTGGGAGCATATCCGCCTTTGCCATTCCTATGACATATGGTGGTTTGTTCTTCGCAGGATTAGTAGGATCAGATAAATCCAGCAATCCTGGCGAAGTCGTAAACACAGAGCAATAGTTGATACTGTCCTTGATACAATTGAATTAAGCAGTTGTCGTAGATGGATAGACCACAGTGAACGCCCTTGGCATGATGACTTTGACGAAGCCGCCGCTATAAATGGCGTGCTTTGTCGTGAACGTGAAATAATAGGTCTGCATCTCAGCAAAGGTCATGCGAGTGTTGCCGGTTCCGCCAGGGATGCTGATTGATGCTGCGTCTATTGTTCCTGCGGTAGCTTGGAAGTTTGATGGAGCCCTTAAGGTATCTATTTGATAATATCTGCCATCCACTGGAGTTGTATATCTCATTACGGTTGTGATTCTCAGATCTTTTGCTGGCTTGACTGTCACTGGGTTCAGCAGGCCTTTGATGGTAACGGTCAAAACTGTTGATGCTGGAATGTTCTTGGCCGTCGCGAAGGCAACAAGATAACAGAGCTCAGCTTAGCACATTGGATCGTAAAAGGCAGTCTTGTCAACGGCGGCGGTCGGTGTGCCAGTGATAGATACTCCTCCTCCTGTTATGCTCACAGTATTAATGCCACTTGGGTCCTGACGGAAGCTGTTTGGGAAATGGATATGGACACCAGATTGGATATCTGTTGCTCCACCAGCATCATTCATGCCAGGAATTTCATTTGTAATTTTGAATTGATACTTTTGGGTTGTTGCCTCTTGGATGATGTAGCTGTCTGCAGTTATTTTAATGTCTGAGATTGTGCCAGTACTATAGGCGCTACCTGGGATCACAAATGTTGTGGATTCAGCAATTTGTAGGCTTCCAGTCTTCGTCGCTACATCATAGCTATTGAAAATCTTGATGTTGAAAGGAGATGTATCTTTCTCAGCATAAGGGTTCTTGATATTTGGCATTTCAAATTCTAAGAATGTGCTGACTTTGCTCTGCCCTTTCAATGCCAGATTCGTACAGCCCTGGAAGACTACCAGAGCTCGTGGACCAGAGAAATCTTCGTACACTGGGGTCACCGCCGAACTGGTTCCTGAGGTTGCGAGCAAGTGTTTTCCTACATATGACCTTGCTCCAGCAATAATCTACAGCTCTCTTGGAAACTCGACCTCAAGATAACAGCCTGTGGTTGCTATCTCTAGTGGAACTGGTGATTGAATGCTGATTGTGTATGTAGAGAGGTTCTGAATCGTGGCTTTAGTTTCGCCAGCACCGTAGCTCACTGTGTAGGTAATTGAAGAAGATGGAATTGGACTAGGTGTAAATGTGGCGGCTGCCATCTCGAATGCGTCAGAGACATCGATCAACACTGGGGGCGCTGAGAAATCAGATGACTAGAGCACGAACCCAGTGGTGTCTTGAGGGAGGATGGGGTTTCTCCAGTTGCTGCATTCGATGGTCAGCTTGGCTGTGCCATCCTTGCTGGTGATCAGATCGTAGTTGATGTTGTATGTCCATGCCATCGTCTTTGTAGCGATAATGTATTGACCTGCTGCTCCTTGTCCTGTAATCTTATTAAACTGGGCACAACTGCAGGTAAACCCTGGTTGACCCCAATAGTATTCAGCATTCTTCTTTGAACTATACCACTCTGGTCCTGACAGTGCAATCCTTCCTCCGTATACTGAAAACGTTGTTCCTGGACTGAATTCAAAGGTGGCCAAATTGGTCAGCTGAGCGTCACCGACGACAGCAGTGGCAATAGGAGTCGTGGCTGTGATGCTGGTTACTGGAATTACACCTCTGTCGATAATCCCTATAAAACCTTAAGCAGTCATTGCTTGTGTCGACAAGTCAGCTGTCTATTTGGCACAGCCTTCACCTTACGCCGACTTCCAACTGATGCTATTGATCTTCAATTGGTAAGTACTGAATGGATTATGCATGCCAGCAATCGGACCATTAATTGCAGTTGCTGAAGTAGCGCCCATTGTCATTTTGATTCTGAAATTGGTGACAAGTTCGCATTTGATTCCTGCAGGAGTGAGACCTGTGCAGTCCACAGAGTCACCAACGTTACCAGGGAACACGAGGTATGGTTCATTATGTGTTTTCAAGACGTCATATTCTGAAATAGGCTGGAAATCAATTTCGAAGCAGTCGCCAGTACCGAAGCTTTCTCCATCAGGATGTTGTTCAAGATCTGTAATAAGCAAGTTCGATACAGCACTGACAGTTGCTGGAACTGCGTCGAAGATCGGGCTTCCGCCGTTCATTATGAGAGCGTACGAAGCAGCTTGAACACTTGGCACGAAGCACATGCTCATGATCAAAAATGCCAAAAAGGCACCTCTGAATATCTTCATCTCGGCCATAGCCAATTTCTTCATCTTTGAGCCGTTTTAGGTTTTAAATTCACCAAATCGGTTTTAAGATGATGTTTTGTGTTCCGATAACCCACAACTCTCGGCCAAGTAGGACCTCGGCCCCTCAGACGTACGCCTGCGGGCTCTGCCTCCACCTGTTTGAGAGCTTGAATCACCAGAATGTTGAATGCGGTCGGCCGCACGGTTTGGCAATTCAAACCGTGGACCATTTATTTCTTGATTCATACGCATCAATTAAAT
>Ga0138266_1085013_pt1 | contig 11576 bp, 1 predicted proteins | sample RNAB_120151118_FD_105244 | JGI IMG/M metagenome (GOLD analysis project Ga0138266, IMG submission 105244) | Metatranscriptomics of polar marine prokaryotic and eukaryotic communities from Palmer Station, Antarctica after 192hr light incubation... | ecosystem: Environmental > Aquatic > Marine >... | reverse complement strand
TACAATTGTAGATAAATTACTGAGCACTACGATACTGTACCGCGAACTGACTGACTCTCTTTTAGTGTTTCAACCTTCAACGAATACGGCGAGACAAGGAACCTTATTACTCGCCAGTGCTATTTTTAGAAAAAGACAAATATTAATCTTGCAGCCACAATAATACTTTCATTTGATTGAGAAGAGGAGGACCATATGTCTCTAATTGCTCGCACCTTTACCGAGGTAGGAAACGCTCTGAAGGATGCATATGGGCATGTAGTCCACGGTGACGATGCAGGAACACACGAAACAAAAGTCGTGATGCTCTATCCAAAAGAAGTCAAAGTCGATGGAACCATGACTCACAAATTTGACCTTGGCATGTCTTTTCTAAATGTCAACGATCGGGCCTTTGTCAAGGCGGTGGAAACAGGATCTGATGCTGATATTGAAGGAATACAATCTCAAGACTGCCTGCAGCTAGCGATTGTGCTGGGAGGTAGCGGAAAACTAGAACGGATGCAGAAAGATAATCGTCGTGCAATATCGTTTGGACTGGAATGTGAGAAACAGGGGAGGCGGACGTCTTTTGACGCATTAAAGGAAATGTTTGAAAATTGCTCTTTGAATGTGGATAATGCTGGCGTGGAAATGTTTGATTCGTCTGAAGATACGAAAGGTGATCAATCAAAAATTCCATTGTCGAGAAGAATTAGAAGCACGACACAAGAAATGGTTGGTCGATGTGCAGGAGTTGCTGTTAACAAGTTGGCGATAGACTTACCATCAAACTCCTCTGGAAGAGCTGAGTATCCTGTCGTTCTAATATTTCGGCATACTCACAAACGGCATGCCGGTAGCAGTTTGCATGTGGCAATGCCGTATTTTCGATTGGATGATGAATGCGAACGAGCAGCATTGATTGTTCGCCGCCTGGCGCCTACTGCGGACTCTAAAGCCGACCCAGATGCATGGGATGAGATCATGGAAAATGCACAGAAATTATTTTCGCCAAATACAAAGAAGAAGAAAGAGGAATCGCAAGATGATGCAGAGAAAGATCGTGGAAATGATGTAGAAGTAGAAACTATTCGTGGCATGATTCAGAATGCTCTTGGATTAGCGTTTGTGCGCACGTCCAAGGTAGTTTTGGGAGTAAGTTTTCATTTCGGAAGTGGTATTGTTATTAGCCGCCTAGGAGATGGTACTTGGAGTGCCCCTTCTGCTATTGGTTTATACGGAGCGGGGCTTGGAGTTCAATTTGGTCTTGAAGTCGCAGACTATATATTTATTTTGCAAACCGAGGAAGCATTGAATCACTTTCGCCGAGGTTCGAATTATACCATTGGTGGAAATATGGGAATGGCAGTCGGGGGTATGGGAAGAGAAGCATATGGTGCAGCTTCACTTGGGACGCCATCAAAAGTGGGACAACAAAATCAGACTAAAGTTGCTCCTATTATTGCCTATGCAAAGTCACAAGGGCTCTACTTTGGTGTTTCTCTAGAAGGATCAAAGATATTTGCACGAGAGGATATTAACCGTAGAGCTTACAAATTCGCAACGGGTCAGAATTTCAGTACAGATGACATTTTGTCTGGAAGAGTGCCAGCACCACGCGAGGCTGAAGATCTTTATGCCACACTCCACAGCGTTGAATTTGCCCATGAAAAGGTCAACATACCAAAGCCACCTTACTTATTGTCAGATGACCTCTCAAATGATTGGTTTCATAATAAATCGACTCTTGCGAAAGGAAAAGACAAGAGCAACAAATTTTATTGGGTCTCTACTTTATCCACTGCAGAGATCCAGGAATTCTCTACTTTTGAAACTATATTCAAAAGCTTCATGTATGGAGGTGTATCTGTTCAGCGCATATCTCCGCGGCAGGAAAATGGGGATAATGCCGAGTCTTTAGAGAGACGCACTCTTTGGTTAATGCTCCCAGAAGTTGGATCCCTCAAGCTAGGATATATATCCAAATATTCTACTGATGGAAATGATGACCAAAGTGAAATTTCTGAGGGTCAATCCTTCATTACTGATGACCCTACCGCTACAGAATCAACGGCTGACGATTTTACAATAGATTCAAAGAGTACTTATAATAGTGCAAGGCGGCGAAGTCGAATTAAACTATCAAAGAAATATTCTGTTGCATTGACAGATATCTTGTCCGTGAAAAGATCTTCAACGAATGCCGGAAACCCAAATGAGGACAAACGGGAAATGAGATTGATTGAGATTATTGACAAGCATGGTCAGGTTTTGCTCTTCATTACGAATACGGTGCGAGAAGCAGAACTTCTCATCTGCGGATTAAAGTTATTACTGGAAAAAGAAACCACTCGCATTGGCGAGAGAGGCGGTGATTCGTTGGAGAAATTGGGTGGCATAGCCCCCCTTACACCACCCAGACGCGATTCCACAATAAACTCTGTTATTTCCACTAGATCTAGAAATACCTCGCAAAACCAATCAAGAAGTGGAGATTACGAGCGGTCCGAAGCGAGCACTGAGTACTCGTCTTCTGAGAATGAAGATGATGACGAATCTATCCATGATGTCAATGTGCCAGAAGGTCGCCGGAGTTGGTCCCAAGTGCCCGGAAGGCAACATCTAAGAAAGGAAGCTTCAAAAACAACGGAAGCATCAATTATGCAGAACACAGCACGCAAAAATAATCTAGCCTCGCCACAGAGAAATCCTGTACAATACGAAGGACATACTTATTCACACGGCGAACAGCTGCATACAGACATTGCTACAAATGCCATGATTTTATTGCCCCTGCCGTTATGTAGAGCTCTATTTTTGGATTCATCGTCGCCATTGATTAAACGGTGGGAAATCGAGCGTGGAGACGGAAATTACTCAAAAACGCCATGGTGCTTTCCTCCATCCTCCTGTCGCCACGAAGACAACAGACTTTCTGAAAACGAACTTCTTTCTCGTGGATCAATGCAGGGTGCTCATCGTACAATTCTTTTCGATCGCATGAGAAACGGCCAGATAATTAGATTATCTGAGACTGTAGAAATCGTTAGGGATGATAACGAGTCGTTGTCACTAACTATATTTGAAAGAATGCCCAGGAGAGGCTTCTCCATGAAAGCGAGGATCACGCTATTAAAAGAAACAAATCAACTTTGCTCTGTCTCAGTTTTCGGAGATATTGTACCTATGGGCAAAGATCTTTCAAATGTGGGAGCTGTGCACCGAGCATTCGTCCTGGTCGTCGATGAGCTTGAAGGAAGATATGGAAATAGCAATCAAGGTTTACTGGCTGTCCTTTTCTCTGTTGTCAAGGCGTTCCCTTCGCAGGGCACAGGTAACGAAACCCCGCCTGAAAGTCCACTTAAAAGTCCACAATTGAAAACAGAGGCGAAGGAAGAGTCGCCTTCAAGCAATCGCAAAAATCGCCTACATGATCGTGGAGATGCATCCCAGAAGCGTCTAGATCGAGTCGGATTGGGTAACAACTCATCTGATTGGCCATCATCGTCAGATTTTGAGCCCCCAATTCAGATTCCAAGAAAACGTGACAAGATCAAAAAGGGAAGAGAAAGTCCAATCGCGGCTTCTATTGGAAGACACATAGATAACCAGATAGATAACAGTCACCAGTGGGCCACAAGTGATTTCGATGACTGGGACAACGCATTTTCTGACAAGCCTATGGACGAGACTCCGTCCAATTCTAATGTGACTATTGATGTAAAGCCATTGCCAAAACTTCGGCTAGACTTGATGCCAGCGCCGAGGGAAGAAGACGAAGACAACATTTCTACAATATAGAACTCCAAAAGTAAATAGTAAGAGATTATACTGTTATTGGATAGCGATACGATTCACAAAAATGACCCACTTGATATCCTTTCCGTTGTCACTAAACTTGGCTGTCTAGAAAGGGCGCAAGGGAATAGCTTTGCCACAGTAATGTCAATTACATTCTCAATGCTGTGTCCAGTGGAGGTTCTTACTTGAAAGCGTTTCGACTGGACATCGTTCTGCATTGTGGTTTCCCTGGACGAAACAGGTGTGACGATTAAGTATAGCTTTGCATCCTCTGACAAAGCATAATTACTTGGAACAGTAGATCTGAATTCGATCGATTGTCCTTCCATTTCCTCTCTTAACGCCATGACAAGAGGCTCAGCAAAATATTTACAAACTTCTTGAGCGAGCGATTCTTGATATTCTTTTCCTCTTCCACGTGCGTGTTTTAAGGCTTTCGTAACGGCTGCGCCTGGAACCCTGCAAATATAAGGATTGGCCCAATCCAAGAAAGTTGGAATCGTTGTGCTTTCTTCGAATCTTTTTGTTTTCTTCCCATACAGAATGACTCTGACGTATACAGCTCCAGGGTGACTGCTCTCCGTATCTGTAAAGAGATTCGCCAAGGATGACAATGTTAACGAGTCATCACCTGCAATCAGATGCATTCTTTCTGCAAGCTTAGTTACAAGTTCGTTCACAATTGCTGACGCTTGACGCAAAGCAGCCATGTCTTGAGTGTAATTTTGCTGGTTCATCCGGAACCCACGCCGCACATTTCGTACTGATGACATCGCAGAGTAATCTTCTACCACTCCCATAATTAATTTCAAAACCTCTTGTAACCGAGAGTATGCAAGAGGTACCATCCTGCTTTCTTTGTCATACATCTTAACTGCTTCACGCGATACAACTATCAGCATATTACAGAAGGACGCTATTGAGGGGGTCAGAAGTTCACTTTTCTCCGTTTCGGAGATACTAGGTTCCATTTTTACTCTCAATGAAGAAGGCTCTAAGAATTCATCACTAAATGCAGACACGTCTTTTCTACTTTTCCATTCTTTGTAGAAAGAGGGTTTCCACAGATTCGAAATATGAGGTATTGCATCAGCAACAGTTCTAGCACAAATTATCAACGTTTCAGCTGCTTCAACCCAATGCCCTTTAAACTCGTGAAGACGTTTCAGTGTCAGCAACCATCTAAGCTTCTGAACTGGGCTAGTTTCTGGAGAGAAGAAGGCAGCTGCTTCAAACACAGATTCTTCGTCAGCATCGAATGTCCAGGATAGTGAATATCTTTGCCCATCGTGAGCAGTTTCCACGGTACCTGTGAGCATAGTAACTGATGATCCCATAATAACACAATCGTTTCCCATGAGACGTAGTTCGATGAGCACTCCGTCGATTACAGCCTGAGAGACTCTACAAAATTGCTTGAGAAAAGGTTGTAGACTAGCATCAACACGATCATCATCCAACGGATCTGTGTCTTCAATGTCAGCAAGGGCTCTTCTCAACGGCCACATTGACCTCTCTACACAACCTGCACTATGCAGCAATCTACTTTCACCGTAAAGCGCGATCTCTCTAGCAACTGATTCAGGTAAAACTGTGATGAAAATCTGGGTTACTTCGTCGATACTGCCGCCTTCTTTGTGCACGGAACCAAAGAGAGAAACCATCAAATCAACAGCCATTGTTCTGACTGACAGCGACTGTGAATTCATTAAACCAAAAAGTATTCTTCCCCAATGTTGCAAACTATCACCCGCAGAGAGTAGAAATAGTTTAGCTCCAACCTTGTCTAGCACATGCGACACAGCGCCTGATGCACGAAGAAGGGTCACCGATGATAATGGAGTAGAAATTATCTGAAGCAATAAATCCAACACCCCCTCAGTTAAATCTTTTAGTTCAAAAGTGTCTCTTGAAGACAAAACATCGCAGCACTCGTCAACAAGAACAATGGATGCAGCCGAAATCGTATTGAACGACTCTTGAATGAGCCAAGGTGCCATTTGAGAGGTGAATGTGTTGCTGGCAAATCCTTGGAACGAAGACACACTGAGCCTGAGCGTATTCAAGAATCCAATAGCTTGGCTGTCTTTCGAACGCGACTGCGATTTATCACAAAGAGACAATATAGTACTTCTTATTGAGACTTCGGGTGCTTCCTGTAGCACATACACCAGACAAAGCAACCATGTACACCTAATCTTATTGCCCGCTTCCATCTTGGAGAGACAGCTGACAGCACCAATTGTATTGCTAACCACAGGAGCTAGAAACATCCCTGCGACCCTATTCAAAACCCCCTCTGCTTGATATTTCACATTCATCGCCTGTTTTCGTAAGATTGTCTCATAAGCAATGGTCACAGCATGGAAGGCAATCGAATAGTGGCGAGTGATATCATCTGTTGATAGCGAAATGCGTTGCCGCATCGCAGATTGCTTCTTTCTCGTTTTTGTTGATCCTGCGGTCTTCACTAGACTGACGGTACCGACGACAATGGCTTCACAGGATTGCAAGCATACCGCAAAACACTCATTCAATAAGAGCTCTGCTAGCCAGTGCCGTTGTGGCAACATGTCGTCAGCAGGTGGATCCATAATAGGGCTGCCAGAATTGGGAACATCGGTCATATTTTGGTTGATCCAGGATGCTCCTTCGTTCGAATTGTAGATACTATTGGGGTGATACTTAAAAGGAAAATTAAGTGCGGCAAACCTGGGCAAATTAGAGAGCTTTTCAGCAGCACGGAGCCGCAAATGACGACATACACAGATCCTCTGAAGATATTGTAGGTTTCTAACATCCTCGACATCAATATGATCAAGTGAATATTCTTCACAGTCATTCAACGTTCTAAAGTACCTCGTGATTAGAAATGCGCTTTGAGCAGGATGAACTACGGAAAGGAGACCTACGAAGAAGTCAACGACAGCATCGCTTCTAGCCAACGATCGTGAAAGCTCTCGATTAAAGTTTGGACCATCAGTATCACTTGCTGACAGTACTAATGAAAAACCAATATGTGCAATGAGCGGATCAAGAACATCCAGGTGCTTAAGATCAAGTACCGTTGAAGAGATGAGTTCTGTCTTTCTATCTTTGTACGAACAACGAAGAGCTAATGATTTCAGGCAAAGAGGCAAAAGAAAGTCCATGGATCGAAGAAACATTTGTGGATCAATGTCCATGGGTGATTTCTCACTTTCCAATTGACTGAGCCTTCTGCTAAATGCGTGCAGCCAAAATGTAAATATGATTTCGTAGAAATACGGTTCTCTTGAATCTGCTGAGCTGCCTAGGGTAAGACTAACTTCGAACGGATCAGATGAGACCCGACCCCTGAGTAAAACACCAAGTGTCTGGTTTGGTAAATACATCAGTTTAGATAACTTTCCTTTGTTGCCTTTTGGAGGATTATCCTTTTCATCGTCAGAACCCTCATAAATTAGGTGCTTTGCAGGACTAGAGCTTTTGGCCAACTGCTCACGCAAGGATTTAATTCTGGGATCAGTCTCGTGCAATTCTCGGATCTTTTTGGAATAACTCAATTTTTCTCTGGTAGGAGCCTGAAATTTGGTGGATCCAATATTTGGGGCGACACATGGTTGCACAAATACCCTTGCGACCGTATTCACTCGTTTCGCAATCTCTTTTGCCTTTTCGAAGGGACTTTCAATGTTTAAACCAGAATCTTTACTTTCTTGTCCAATAACATCATTTAAATCTTTTGTGTATACAGTTTCGGTCACCACTGTGTTTCCGCTATCAGGATGCCTAGCCATAGGAGTTGCTACTGACATGCTTGCCGAGATAAAACGGGCCTGACTGTGCCACGTCGCTGTAGTCACAACAGTTTCATCATCGTCAACGAGTTCTGTGAAGACGTGGCTTGATTCGTAGAGTTCTGCCTCTGCCTTCATTCTATCTGTTTTACTGACACCGTATGCTTTACGGTTGAGAGGAGCAGAACTATTCAATGCAATATAAGCTTGACGCAGCCTTGCGGCCCTATCCGCAGATGCTACTCTAGAGGACAAGGGATAGAGATTTGATTGGGATGTTGCAGGGTTCTGCTCATATGATCCCATTGTGGCCTCATTCGCAGTTTCAAAAGACACCAGTAAGCTTTCGTCATGATCCTTGAAATCTATTGAATCATCCAAGTTGTCTGCGCCATCTACATCAACATAGAGGCTGTTATCGCTTCCATTATTATGTTGAAAATGCGTATCATCAAAGCTATCGAATGCGCATTTGAGGAATGATTTGATGTGCATGATGGTTCCGTTTTTACTTGCCAAGCATTCTTTCAGCTTTAGAATTAGCTCCATCAAGTTCTTTAAGTTCTCAATGCACTTTTTCGCCATTTTGTTCTCAACTACTTTGCCAGTACGAAAGTCGAACCCCATTTCTCCCTGATCTACCAAGCGCCTTAGATGCAAGAAAAGCAATGTATCAAAATGACCCATGATCGAATCATTAGACGCTTTTGATAAGACATTACTGTAAGGTGCCATCTTGTATTTTTCTGTACAATCGTTTTCGTCGGTTGTGAGTTCCTTGACAATGGCAGCAACAGAAGGATCGCTAATATGAACCTTGCTCACAAGACGACTTTGCACTTCTAATTGGAACTGTGACAGTTTTATCCGATGTACACCATCGGGGATCACGGTAGAGACCTTTGTCGAGGATACAGCTTCTTTTGTAGCACTGGAACTGAGCGGAATCAGTGTTTCAGCAACAAGACTCTGTTTTAGACCACCACTCTCGTTCCCAAAACTGGAATTAATCTCAATCGAGTATAGGGAAAATTGAATGAAGTGGCTTGCATCTAAGACTTCGGGTAGTCTCACTTTGATCTCATCCTTCATATAGACATGCCTATTATTAGTATTCGACTTTCTGTGTGTAGCGCATAGCGGTATCTTCGTGTAAACTGCTTGGAGCATAGTTTCACCAGCACACGACGGATTGTAAATCGCTTGGGCAGCTTTGTATGTTTTGGTTCCTTTATCTCCTTCCACAACTTGGCGGACAAATCGAATACGGACTGAGTGGCAGCAACCTTTTTTGCCATCTCTCTCATTTATAAGTAATAAAGGATAAAGATACAGAAAATTACAATGTGGACCATGTCCAGGAATTTGAATTGTGTTGCTGTTTGGCGGAAGGTATAAGATTTCTCTAACTTCTGACGAATTAGCGTATCCTGAGCTGTCAGTAGATGGTGGTAACCGGATAAGATCTGACCGTTTCTGTGCAGTCAATTCCTGTTGATTAGGATTCAACATAATGGCACAGTCACCCGAAGAGTCAACCAACAATTGCGGAAAATCTTCGGCAGCGCTGCTATTTAGAAATTCTGGCGACTGAAGCAAGCATTGGCTAAAATCATTCCCCATCATAGATGTATAGAAAGTAGCGCTACCATCAATCAATGTCAAGCCATTCAGCTTCGAAACATCGGCAGGCTGACCAGTGAATGTTTGCGGAAATTTAGACCTTTTGCCTTTCAAGCCTCGAAACCTCCTAGACTTCTTTCCTCCATCTTCGGATGATGTAATACGGGAAATGGAATCATTTAATGATTGACCGCTATCAAAGCTTTCGCTCTCTGCAGACGCCATGGAAACTTCTAGATCAGGACGAACGGCAGGATTTTCATCAATAAACTCTGTAACTGCTAAAAGTTTCTGAAAAAAATCTTCTTCACTTTCATTCATATGAAGGAATGAAAAGAGTTGCATAGTTTGCGAGGAACCACGTGGCCAATAAAACTGATCATATCCGATCTGTTTAGGAAACAGCGGCAAGACACCGAAGCAGAAAGGAGTCAAGAATTGTGTACCAAAGGTGTCAAATGCTTGCTTGGCCCTATGCTCCGCACCTGCTTGATCCCGCTTCGATCCCCTCATGCTAAAACCCATGAATTGTGACGAGTTTGAACCTTTCAAATCGTCAACATATGCCTCATCTGCGTCTAAATGCGAAACTTTTTGGACTTGCATGAAGAGATAAAGAGAACCCCTCCCATCATCATTTCCAGACATTGGAAGTGCCAAAGGATCGTATGAAAATAGGGCTTTCTTAACACGCGTCTTGTCGGAAGGTTCACCAGTCATACCAAACTGCTGTGCCAATAACTTTCCTGCCTTTTCATTAAGCATGTCTTTCCAATCACCCGCAGGAAAGACGAAGTCTTCACTAATTTTCCCTCTATAACTAGTGTCTGTGCCATGCTTTGGAATACAATATAAAGACAAAGTACATACCAAAGGTTCAATATTTCCAACCCCAAATGAAACATTGACGGGTGCAACTAACGAATGCATTAACCCCGCTGGACGATCCGAGAACGGTCTTGGCCGCCATATCTCCGTAGACGACGAAGTTGCATCCAATGGAGGTGCAAAAATGGAATAAATATCTGGTTTTGGCGCTTTTCTAGTCATTCCTTGCTTGGATGTCACTCGATTTGATCTTACGGCAGAAGGAGTTTGTTTCGCCATGAGCAATACACTAGTCGCAAATGGCAGTCCTGGCAATGCGCACTCCTCTTTTACCCCTGACCTCTCCATCATCTCATCAATGGTCAGATCAGGAAGAGTGCCTAAATCATCACTATTTAACAAAACAATCAGCCTCGGGCTTATCTCCTCCAATTGCGCCTCATGAGCAATCTCCTTTTGCTTGAGTATAATCTCCTCCTCTGTCGCCCTGGGAAATCCCACATCACTCCTCATGGGCAATCTCCTCCTTATATTTGTCAAAAGTGGTTGGTGATCCGGTAACGTATTCCTAATGTATTTCACGGGATCAACCCTTCTATACTTTCCAACCCGTTTCGCTGCAGATTCCCTCCTCCTTTTCGCTAATAACATCTTTCTCCTCCTCGACCGATTGCCCATTCCTCCACTCTTCTCCTTCTTGCGCCTAGAAGTATCAACATTCACATTGCCATTGCCATTAGCATTAACATCAGCATCTCGTCCTTCCTCACCGCCTTCACTTTCCGAACAATCATCATCTCCCCATCCGTAGAAGGGGTCAGCCTCTGGACTAACGGCTGGACTCCAGCAAATCTGTCTGATAGAATGGGCATCATCCATGGCATTTAATATATCCAAGTGTTCGACCGAGGGCGACATTTTTCGCAATTTCTGTCGGATTGCCGAATTGGAAGTATTGGATCCTGATCCTCCTTCGCTTTGAAGCTGTGCCTTGGCCATCTCTCTCAATTCTTTTGAAGTAAGGTATGGTTTTCGTTCAAAGGCCGCCCGTGCTTTGAGATCAATGGTGCGACATGTATACAGCGGCTGGGGTGATTGGAAAGTGAAGGTCTTTTTGAAATAATGTTTTCGAAGCGATAGTTCTACCTGAGAAATTTTTGGTTGGATTCTCTTTTGGGATGGTTTGCGACGGAAGGAAGACAAGGTTTGCTTGGATTTGGATGCTTTAGGTTTGGGATTGATTTTGGATGTAGACTTTGATTTTCGTTGAGAGAGCGGTGATGTGGATCGAGTCCTTGTTTTGAGTCCATGTCCTCCTCCAGTAGGTGGCAATCGCGGTTGTGCGTTTGTTGGTATATATTGCTTTGCATCATGCTGATGCTGCTGACGGTCTGTATTGCGTTTCACGGGTGTAATGGATGTATTGCGAGTATGTGATTGTCCGTTACCATTAGTATTAGCATTAGCATTACCATGTCTATGCCTATGACTGCTTTGGCTACTGGCACTGACAGAACGAAGGAATCCTGCATTAGTGGGAGGCCGAATTTTTGCATGATTTTT
>Ga0138266_1127060_pt1 | contig 11798 bp, 1 predicted proteins | sample RNAB_120151118_FD_105244 | JGI IMG/M metagenome (GOLD analysis project Ga0138266, IMG submission 105244) | Metatranscriptomics of polar marine prokaryotic and eukaryotic communities from Palmer Station, Antarctica after 192hr light incubation... | ecosystem: Environmental > Aquatic > Marine >... | reverse complement strand
ATTCCCGTCATTGCAGATGACTATGTCGACATGGATTTTGGAACAGGTGCACTCAAAATAACTCCTGGCCATGATCCAAATGATTATGCTATTGGAAAGAGATTCGACCTACCCATCATCAATGTTATGAACAAGGATGGTTCTTTGAACGAGAATGCAGGAGATTACAACGGGCTCGACCGTTTTGATGCAAGAGAGAAGATTTGGGAGGATATGGAGACTGAGGGATTAGTGATCAAGGTTGATCCGCATACTCAGCGTGTCCCTCGCTCCCAAAGAGGAGGTGAGATTATCGAACCACTTGTTAGTAGCCAGTGGTTTGTGAAGACGGAAGGAATGGGAGCTAAGGCTCTTAAAGCTGTTGAAGATGGAGATATCAAGATTGTTCCTGAGAGATTCAACAAGATTTGGTACAATTGGCTTGGAGAAATTCGTGATTGGTGTGTTTCAAGGCAGTTGTGGTGGGGGCATCGCATTCCTGTATGGTATGTTGGCGAAACTGGAGAGAGCGAATACATTGTCGCAAGAAACGTAGATGACGCACGTAAACAGGCTATTGAAATGGGTCATCCAGAGGATGTTATACTTCGTCAAGAAGAGGACGTTCTGGATACTTGGTTTAGTTCTGGACTCTGGCCATTTGCTACTGTTGGTTGGCCTAAAAATGAAAATGATCCCAACTCTGACTTGGCACGATTCTATCCTGGAACTTGCCTTGAAACTGGGTATGACATTCTTTTCTTCTGGGTTGCGCGTATGGCGATGATGGGGATAGAATTGACTGGTAAATCTCCTTTCAATGTTGTGTACTTGCACGGACTTGTTCGTGCTGCAGATGGAACTAAAATGTCCAAGACCAAGGGTAACGTTGTTGACCCTCTGGGCACTGTTGCAGAGTATGGTGCTGACAGTCTAAGATATTCCCTCGTTACCGGAGTTACTCCAGGACAGGATATTCCTCTTAATATGGAGAAGATTGCAGCGAATAAACAATTTGCTAACAAGTTGTGGAATTGCTGTAAGTTTGTTAGTGACAATGCTTTGAAGGATGCAAGTGAAGAGGAAATGGCAGCTTTGGGAGTAGATGGATCTATCTCAGCAGAAGAGTTCAATTCATTGCCACTTCCTGAGAAGTACATTATTTCCAAATGCCATTCTTTGGTAGCTGATGTAACAAAGGAGATTGAGAACTATCAACTCGGCTCAGCCGGAAGCAAGATTTATGAGTTCCTTTGGGATCAGTATGCAGATTGGTACATTGAAATTTCCAAGACTAGACTATACGAAGGAAATGGTGGAACCGCAGAAGAAGCCAAATCAGCGAGAAGGGTACTTGTTTACATTTTGGATACCAGTCTGCGTCTCTTGCATCCATTCATGCCCTTTGTAACGGAACATCTCTGGCATCATCTACCAAGAAAGCCTGCGTCCGAAAGTCAGGTTTCACATGCTCTAATGCTTGCAAACTGGCCTCAAATGAACGACGACGAACCTTTGATGACCGATGATAGTGCAGTAAGCGCGTTTGAGTCTTTCCAGGCATTGACTCGAAGCATTCGTAATGCAAGAGCTGAATACAATGTAGAGCAAGGGAAGAAAATTAGCGCTACTATAATTGCAAGTGGTCCGTTGAAGGACATGATTGAGGCAGAGTTGAAGTCTCTTGTTTTACTTGCAAAACTCGACCCTGAACTAGTTTCCGTATACGAAGCTGGAAGTGACGAAGCAAAGGAAGCGGCAGCTATTGAATCTGTTCAACTTGTAGTACAGGACGGAGTTGAGGCCTATCTTCCACTCGCAGGATTGATCGACCCCGTGAAGGAGAGAAAGCGTCTTGAAAAGCAGGCTCAGAAATTAGGTAAAGAGATAGAAAAGCTGGCAGGAAGGTTGAAGTCAAAGGGATTCGTCGAGAAAGCTCCTGAAGCTTTGGTAGATAAAGCAAAAGCAGAGTTGAAGCAACTTGAAAATCAAGCTGCAAAGATTGAAGGAAGTTTGGAGGCTTTAAAATAAAAAAGGAAGAGTAATTATTTCTAAAAAAATGGCATCAGATATGCAATTTCAGTGGCTGAGTTATTATTTACCAAAATGCGCACCAACCTATGAATAGCTGGCATAGATTCTCAGTACTTGTTGCTTGCACGATCAACTTTTGGACTTGATCCTGGACGCCTAGTGGATCGAATTCTTCTGTCGGTGGATGGAAGTCCGTGCCCGATAATTTATCTTGCACACGTCTAATTACCTTTAATGCCTTTTCATTCAATGCCTCTTCAGTCGCTGTATCCTTATCTTCGTCGGCTATGGACATGGCTTCTCTCTGTCTAATACTTTTATCCAACCTTGAACGAGATAAAGATTCAGCAGCGAAATTGCGGGCCGATCCATCTCCTGTAATGCTAGCTATCCTCGAAGAATTATGTACATTTGATGCTAAGCTTTGAATGTCAGAATACATTTTGGCCGAGCGAAGGTGAGAAGTCTGAAGACTTTCAGTACTTTTGGTGCCAACGAGAATAACTCTGTTTGCACCAATAAAGTTAGTATCAGAAAGTGATTTCACAGGTAGAGCCGATGCTTTCTGTCCTGAAGAAACAGAAAGGGATTCATCGAAAGCGTCTTCTTCAATAGAGTCTTCTTGGATGTTGGCAATACCTCGAGAAACAATGGAATTAGGGTCTATTTGTTGGAACCCTTGGATTTGTTGGGTAACATCGTTTCTATTGAATGGCTGAGTATCTTCGCCTTCATTGGTTGGGCTCTGACCTAGTAGTCTCCAACTGATCAGGGGGTCATACACAAATGCCTCTAACATAGCTACCAAGGAATCCCGGTTATCCCGCAACACAGTCATCGTCCGCTCGCATGTATCGCGGTAACTTCCTTCAATTCCAGATACCTCCATTGCCTTTATCAGCATCCTTGTAAGCCTGAATGGAACTTTCTCCGGAAATTTGTCTCTGTTTATCGCGACCTCAAAGCAATCGCCGAAATCTATATGCAATACACGTCCACTTATCTGATCAAGCATCAGATTGGAAGGATGACGATCTCCAAGTCCTAGAATATAGCCCACCATACTCATGACAGCTATGCTACGAGTGAATTTTGTGCGCCTATCAAGCCACTCTTCGCTGTTGGTACTTTTAATCCACAATACATCGTGAATATCATTCCCTTTCCCAGTGGTTTGATCAAGAGCTTCAGAAAAAATCTCAACCTTTTGCATTACTGATAAATGCTCGTAATCTTGAGAGCACTTTAGCATCTCTCGATTTTCCATGTTCAGTGGGATCCTCTTACTCGCACGATAATCTCGGATAAGACTATGCAGAGTGTCACAATGGGGCACCCATCCGACTACTCCTGCGTTGTGGGACAACGGCGTAATTGTATATCTTTGGATATTCAGGTCGTGATTATTTGTCCGTCTATCTCTTGCCAAAAGAGCATTCACCAGTCCGAATAATTGCATAACTCGTTCATCCTGCCTTAAATCCTCATGCCCCTTCAGCAAGAATACATAATCTTTTCCATCGCCGCCCCTCAAAACGATTTTCCTTGGCCTTTGTTTGCTTGTAATTACATGAACACTTGGATAAAATCGTTCAATCTTTACAAAACTGCCATCCACACGATAAGACCCCGGTACGCCAAGCTCCAAACTGTGAGCCTGAAGTAATGCTGGTGAACACTGACTCAGTTCGAGAGTCGTTAGACCAGGAAGTTGTTTATTGATTTTTCTGAAAACTGTGTAGTATAAATCCCAGGCAGCGTTCATCGCGTTTTCTGCGTCACGTGCTTGCGACAAGGCGTCTTGTTGGGGGTGACTTGGACCTAAGAAACCACCCTGTGTAGGAATTTTACCGCCATCGACCTTCACCAAACGGATATATTCTTTGACATAAGTAGAGGCTTCGGCTAGGTCTCGACCGAATGTGTGGTGAAAGTCTATTTCTCGTTGTGTTGATGGACCACGATCAAGGGTCTCGTGCAAAGGAAGCAGAACGTCCAACATCCCTGAAACATTTCCTTCTCCAAAATATAGGCGCGATGCATCCTCGAGGCCTTCGTGCCATTGTTCTAGCCATAAGATGGCAACCCTTATGAGCTCGGATGAAACCATCAACGCATCCTCTACTAAACCATAAGAATGCTTCTTCAACGAGTTCATGAGGCTTTCAGCAGATTCTTTTCTCTCTTGTACAGGGCTTTTCACCAATACAGACAAAGGATACATAAGAGCTTGAGGGTGTTTTTTACCGAGCCTAGTCAGGAGAGGGTGCAGCACCGATCGAACAGAAGAGGATTTCATGTGGATTCTTGCGAGCAGCTGAGGTAATACGCCAAGCCAGGCTTCCAGTGCCACCTCTCCTATTTCTGCATTTATGATTTTAGCCATATCGTTCACTTGACCATATCTGAAGAGACATGTGAGAAAATGTAGGAGGTCTTGTTGAACTGATGCACTCCACCGTTTTGTACCGAGACAAATTGCCTTCACGAAACCCTGAACAGCTGCAGCTACGTGACTCTGTAGCGTTTTTGAGAAGCCGGCTGTAGTTGCTGACTGTGTCAACGGACGCGGTGCGGATTCCTTCAGAATATTGTGTCTGTTTTCATCGTATTGCTGAGCAAGCCTAAAATTAAGAAGTGCCCACATATGCCAGGCTTTGTATCCATACATGTTTTCATGAGTTGCCCGCTTCAAGGCTATGAGCACTTCGTATTGAGTCTTCTTACCCAGGGAAAAGCCGTGACTGTGAGAAGTTGCTATTTTCCACTCCCCAAGTTTTAACCAGCAAGAGACCCGTAGATCTTTCGTCTCGGTATCAGCTGCGGCAACCAGATCTACGACATCAGCAAGTCGACTAAGTCTATTCATAGCATCATCTCGAATATGCATAGCCCAAAGATGCTTCACATACGCAAAATATAGACGATGTTGAACACGCAAACTCTCGATGCTACCAGCAGTTTCAACAAGTTCTTGAAGATACTTCTGGTGCACAGTTCCATATTGAGGGAAGAAATCCGCGGCATCTGAAGTGACGATAATTTCAATAGGAAAGTTTGAGTCGATTGTTGATTGGCGCCGTGTTCTCAAAAGCCCTATTGATAAGTTCGGCGGCAAATTGAAGCCAAAAATAGGCGATTCGAGATTTGCTCCCAGCTGTTCAAGAGGTTCCAAGAGGACTCTCTCGCTAAGCTTGTACTTTTGAGCTTGACGTGACAACGCGCTTAGAGTCAGAGTTGCATCAACTTCGTCCATCGGGCCTAATACCAGCGACCTAACAGCGAGAATAGATGAATGAACCTCTGCATCAACCCTGCACCCTGCAAGGCGTTTTCTCCATAAATGAATTAGACGAGCTCTGGCATCTTCTTTGTTTTCCCTGTTTGCGCGATGTTTATTAGAGCTCGCTAAAGCACGTTCTTCAAGCTTGCGAAACGATATAATTTCTTCCATTTCTGAAAGAGTCTGAGCGGTAACTAAGCTTGCATAGGCTCTCTTCCTAGATTCTGCCATGAGAGCAGTAAAGCGAGAATCCATGGACTGTCGGGCTTCATCAATGAAGCTAGCTGCTAGTGTCCACTTCTTTCTATGAATATTTAATATTGCACTGAAAAAAGACCCGTCAAAATCGGGACGAGCTGTATTTCCGGAATAATTTTCAAGATTGCTATCTAGAAGACTTGCTGAATAACGTTCAAGATCTTCCCATTGACCTAACCTCCATGATGCCATTGCGCAAAATTTAATAGCTTTTCTATATTCTCGATGCGATGCTTCATTTCCAGTGAAGGCAGAGAAGCTAGTATTTGACAACTCCAAAACCTGTTTCCATTCACCTCGGGCATTAAGGCAGTCCATGCATCCAAGAACACCATCAATATCATTTGGATTATCTCGAAGTTTACGCTGGTACATTGTTAGTGCATCAGACCACGAACCGAGCTTTGCCAGCCACGATTCCTGCATTTCTACACCGTCCCAAGTACCAGTCCCTCGAGCTCCAATATCATCTGCGATGGAAATTACGCTATAGGCTAGACCTTCACCTTGATGACGATGGAAAATTCTGGATGAGAATTCGGTACGCTTACTGTTATTCAATGATCTGTTGTACAGTTTTTCCCATGATTGTACTCCAGATTTCTCAAGTTCAAACTGGGCAGCTTTGAGAACACCCAATGCAGCCTCAGGTAGATCCAGTTTCCTATTGATTGCGATAAGATCCTCGATGCAATGACCTCCACCTCCTTCTTCGTGTTCTCTTTCCTTGTAATGAAGTGCTTTTGCATATGACCTGCATTTCAGAGCGAGTTCGGCAAGAATATCAATCTCGATTGGAAGTCCGCCAGGAATCCCATCTCTTTCTGCGTACTCGGCAAGATTTAACAAAGTTTGGAGTATTTCTGGTGATATGTCTGCAAAAAATACAGTCTTCAACGCTTGGATAAGACTGGCACGATATTCATCATCTAATTTGGACCAGCAACATGCAAACGCAGCACTAAAGAGTTCACGGGCAAGTGGCTGATATGCATACGCTAGTTCAGCAGTTGCTCTCAAAGATGTGGCAGGCGCTTCCCGCAGCAATTGAATTGCAAAGTGTCTCATCCATTCATCCCAATCTTCTCTCGTTTGTTTTTGCGATACGTCCCAGGATCTGGATAAATTTAATTGAGAGACTGTTTGACTCTTGTTCTGGGGTACAGGGTTGATATCATAAATAAGGGGCTGACTTGAGCTTTCAATCCCACTAGGTTGTTTGATCTCTTCATCGTGTTTACCTCCGTTGCCATCATCATCAAAAATCTGCAACGAAATGAATCCTTGAATCAAGTCATCATACTCTTTCAAACAACCACACTGGGGACCAATTTGAGAATTTTGCAAATTGTCGTCAACAAGACTTTGTGGATCTATAACATTAAACTTTCGATGCCACTGTAATACAGAATTCCTTGCTTTGAGATGATACAATGGTAGCCACCTCGTCTTGCCTATTTTTCGAGCACATACGCATAGAGTTTCGATCATTGCAATTCCTACTTCTTTGTTCGCATCAGATTCTGATCCGAGCATACGAATTAGAGGTTGAGCAGCAAGTGCTGGCATCTGTTCACCCTGGCCTTTGAGTGCACTTGTTGTCTTTGTCTGGAGCAACATCGAAACAGTCCCAATGGAATGGATTGCAAGGGGGTGGAACAAATCATTGCGGATGCCAAAATGTAATGACGGATTGATGAGAGAGTCCACCAACTTCAATAGGGCCGGCACAAGGATATGGATATATTCTACCATATTTTCACGTAAATTGCGCATGCTTTCAAGGACCAAACGTAAGCGATCAAACACTTCATTGGCAGTTTGAGATGTCTTCGACCAACTTCCTGATTGGAATTCGTTCAAAGTTGAAAGAAAGTTTTGAATGATAAGTGATACATACTGTCTGAATGCATTAGGCACACCTGAAGCAATTTGCTCTATCAACTTCAATATGGTTGCAAGATGCTGGGAATCCCAAAATTCTTCAATAACTTCAAAGATAGCAGGCACATATGGCTGCAAATTGTCCTTTACGATACTGCTAAGCCGTGCTATCTGTTTCAATAACGCTTCACGCAATGTAGTCTGACCACATGTGCGAGCTGTATACAAAATATGAGGGACAATTCCCTTTAGGAAAGGAACACAGCGTAGACCAAGGGAATCAAAGATGAACATAATTGCTTGCATCGAGATCTGATGATAAACCGCCAACGATGGATCTTTTAATATCGACGTTAATGCTTGTAATGCAACAGTAGGATAGAACTCATCATCAAGTGGTGTGAGTCTTCGTGCTGGAGAAATTTTTGAAACTGGTTGAGCAGTCATCGCATAAAGTTCATACATGTACAGATGGGCAGGCTCATCATCGTCATTATCGTCACTCTTCTCCTCCAACCTCAATGTGGTAATTTCATCCATGCCATTAGGCTGTTCAAGTCTTATGTTGATCCCTCCTCTACTTTCGCCCAAATGCGAAGACGACGGAGACGGGCCAATTCTTTTGGCTTGCGATAGTGACATACTCACAGGCAAGGTATTTGCCATTTGTGATCTGTACCGCATCAAGTCAGGTTGAGACTCTTCCGGGTTTATAAAGTATCCACTTCCTAACCCTCCACCTTTTTGGACTGTAGATCTACTGATTTCAAAGCGATCTGGATCCAAAGCACCTAATATTCCAAATGTTCTGTTGACTTCTTGTCGAAGTGGCCATGGAGCCTTTCGTACTCTGGGCAAGATTGACGATGCCTGCGATAATAATTTCGGGTAATCTAGATACAAATCAACAACATAACCTGTACTCCCAGTCAAAAGACCAAGAGTTCTAAAGCCTGTACGCTGTTTATTAGAACTGCTCGAATCTTGCATGATTTCCATAATGTGAGGAATTATTTGATGCATCCAAGGATTTAATTCATCTTTGACTACTCGGGCAAGTTCTCCTAGCGCATCCAACGCAGCTGCAGTCACACGGGGAGCATTGCCCCGCAGAGGAAGTACCTCAATAATGGAATGTAAGAATGGATGCACAAGTCTATGAAGAGCGTTTGCCTGAAAAAATACGACAAGAAGGCGAGTAGCTGCCTCCTTGCCACATCCAGTATTTTCACTACACCTCAATTCAGTAATCAACTGAATCAGGACACGGCGCATTTCAGCCAACACTGGTCCAGGGTTTACGCTGGCAAGTCTACCAAGTAGTTCTAAAGCTGCAGCTCTCACAGAGAGAGCTTCGTCTTGCATTAGCAAGAAGAGAGGAGGAAGGTGATGCGATTGGCACAAATATCGATCATAGCGTTCATCGAATGCCCGAACAACGCAATTTCGCACAACGAAAGAGGAGTCCGACACGGCAACTCGAAGAAGCTTTTGTAGTACTTCTTCCAAAAGAAGTATCGATGCTGTTCCTAAAGTTGGATTCGAACTGGAAGATGAATTGTGCAATGAGTTAACATCCTCATATTCAAATGGAAGTAAAAGGAAGCAGCATGTCAGTGCTGCTTCTCTTCGTACATCTGTTGAGGGATGAGATAAATACTGAGCAACAGCATCTCTCACAAACGGAAGGAGGCTCAACCCTTTTCGACTCTGGATATTTCCAAATGATCGCAACGTGCGTAAACTCAATTCAAGTTTCAGAATTGTCTCTGGATTCTCACGCAAGTTGATAGAAATAGTTGGCGAAGATCGACGTCTATGTGAAATGAAGACCTCATCTTTTTCAACATTAAAACGAGCGTTAAAAGGAGACGCAAAAAGGGGATCACAAATATCTTTGACATGTGTTGTTCCAGCCAAACTCAGAGACAGTTCTTGTAGAAGCCTGTTTTCAATCTCATATGCTTTTGATGGCAAAGACCCTGCAATTGACTTGAGACAGGAAATTAGATCTTCATTTAAACCAGACTGAAACATACAATCCAGAACATTATCTGTATGTGGTTCTGAATGATCGCCAAGAGCCTCAATTACATCGGCACCACAATGGAGAGCTTCCGTCCGAACCGTTTGTAATCCATCACAAATGAGCGAGAAAATTTCATCGATGTTGGAATATATATCACCAGCCTTCATTCTATACGCAGCTTTGTCACACTTCGATACATCTGAATTTTCTTCTCCCTTTGAATCATTGCTGCCTACGTTTCGAAACTGTAATGATGTTTGGGGAACATAACAAAAACCACTTTCATGCTCACACGCAGCAAGCGTAAGCTGTCCGAGAGCAAAGTAAGCAGTTGGGCGCAGATCTATAGTCGCCCGAGCCGTTGGAGGGGACTTGGCTGCTTCCATGATATAATGCAGGCTTGTTTCCAAATACCGTCTCCTAAATGAACCGGGACACCGCCTCGCTAGTCGGGGCAACAATCGAATAACCTCTACCCGAATAAGCGCCTTAGGATGATCCATCAGGGATAGTGTGGCTTTGCACACTTCATCAAATCGAGGTAACATAAAGTCAAGAGGAATTTCTAACAGGTCACTAAACACCAACAAAGCTGTGTGCTGGGCAGCCTCCATTCCTGCTATTTCTGCATGGCTTCGTTTTACTTTCCCATCATCCTGAAATACTTTCATAATGTAGGAGTAAACTTGACACAAAGTTCGTGTTGTGGAGTGATGCTTCCGGCTTGGATCAACAATAACATTCAAACATTCGGCCAGAGCGTCTGCAGCACATACTCGAACAATTGGTTGTGGATCCACAAGCACAGGAAAAATTTGTGAAATAAAAGCATTGGTACCTCCTTCTTTACCAAGGACCGACAATTGTGCAATAAAATCATTTGTTTCTGATTCTTTACCAAAAGAAAATTGATTGGTTTTGGAATAAAATGACGCTGGAGCATTTTGGGCCAGCTCCTTTATTGTCAAAACTGCAGCGAGTCTTCGATCAGAACGATCGCGTTTAAGCCATTCTGGAACTCTCTTCACGACGGACTCGACGTAGTCAACATTAGTCCCTCCACGAGCCATCTTACCAAGCGCTATTGTCACTTCCGAAAGGAATTCATAGTCAACGTTTGAGGCCTTGAACAAACTGTCACTCAAGTTCCTCCCAAACTTGGTGATTTTCTTTTCTTCGTCAGCGCTTGTCACACCAATAAGCGCATCTAATGCAGCGACCCCCGCTAGACGCTTGTTACAATCACTCGAGTGCATAAAATTCAAGATCTTAGAAATAATCTCACCCTCAACCACACCAAACTCTTCATTGGGCATTTCATTGGCCAGCACTTGAACGAAAGTTGCCAATTCCAAAGCTACTCTATGATTTGTGTGTTTTCGCGCTAACGAAGAACGGTAATCCGAAATGAATGAACCGGCACCTCCAGAAACCTCCGAATTATTTTCTCCAAGTCTTGTTTGCTTCATAAAAAATGCAGCAATAGGATTTCGCGATGATGTTCCATTTCCCTGCATGTCAGCCGATGCTTGAGATATGTTTCGCAGGTGAGGAGCGCAAGCAATTAAATTTTCTGCGTGAGACTTCGATGAAATACCACTTCTGTATCTTGTTGCACACTCCAAAAACGCCGCTCGCTGGTCGAGGAAAGAACTAGCCAGTGGACTACCACTGCTTTCTTCTTGCACAGACCCAGCTATATCGCCTAAGCTCCCACGATGACCTTGTTTAACTGAAGATCTTGGGCTGATATTTTCAAGTGAATTTACTCCATACATTCCAGAAAAAGAACTTCTCAAACCCACTGAACGCCTCCTTCCAAATACCATCGATGAACTCCGTACCATTTGCTTCGAGGACCTCCGTCGTTCCATTCTTTCTGATGCTCTATCATCTTCTGTAAAACTTGTCTTTCGATCACTAACATTAATATCAATTTCAACGGGATGGGTTGTTGCATGCCATGCCTTAGTTTTGGGCAGAAGAGAATATTCCATCAAGAAAGCGTCGTTGGATCCAGAGCTGCTGGAGGAAGATCCTAACCCTCCAACAGAAATTTGTGGACCTGCTGCCGCGACATACTTCCGGCGGAGATCTGCAAGAAGCTTTTCTAGTGGTGATGCATAAACGTTTGTAGATCTGCTTTGAGTTGTCGACATGATGGTTATTTCTTGCAGAAAGTGCAGTAATTAGATATTTTCGGTGATGCAGTGATAAAATGGAGTTCCCATTCGTACGCAGCTAAATAAGGCTTTCGGTTCTGCTGTGATGGAGTTAGAGACGAATGTTATTTGTCAAGAAGATGAAGTTGTGTACTAAAGACATCACTTT
>Ga0138266_1215851_pt1 | contig 12449 bp, 21 predicted proteins | sample RNAB_120151118_FD_105244 | JGI IMG/M metagenome (GOLD analysis project Ga0138266, IMG submission 105244) | Metatranscriptomics of polar marine prokaryotic and eukaryotic communities from Palmer Station, Antarctica after 192hr light incubation... | ecosystem: Environmental > Aquatic > Marine >... | reverse complement strand
TGGTTTATAATATTTTATTTGAAATAAGGTTTAATCGAAGGATCTCAGCCTATTTTAAAAATAAGGTTAGTTTCATCTTTCAATGTAACTGTTTTCGGTGAATTTTTCTTTGAATTCTACCATCATAATTCTCAATCATCGGTCATGGCAAGAAGAGCAACACCTCTTCTGACCCAGTAGTCGGATGGTCTTTCAGATGGAATCTACATGTAGGCGACGAAATTGGTGGAATGACCTGTTGTAGAGAGCTCTCCTTTTCTTTGACTTGTCTTGTAGAATGGGGAGTTGTAGCATCCTCCAGTGACGTTAGTCTCTACGTCAACTGGTTCGAGATGGATTGCTGGGAAGCCAACGATTGGCTCCTTGTGGTTACTATCTTCGACGCATGTTTTACTAGCGTCCCATTTGGCACCTTGGAGGTAAATACCATGCATGATGACACCGTCCTCTGGTGCCTCTGTAACTCCATCTCCGAAGACCGTAAGAATGTTGGATTTGAAAATCAAGGTATCGATTGGTGTTTGAGTCTTTCTGGCGAAAGTTTGGAGAGCAGCTGTCATGAAACCTTGTGGGAAATAGAATGAAGGTACCCAGAATGTTACTGGTGGACCCTCGTATAGCCATTTGGATAAGAAGGCGACTCTCAAAATGAGGTCTGGCATCCAGGAACCTAATGGTTTTAAAGATGGGTAACCCACACCTTCCCAAGCAAGTGGTACTTTGTTATCTAAGAATTTCATCATCATGCTTTCAAGATCCATTGACATGACGACTGTGCCTTCAATAGCTCTATCGAGGAGATCAAGTGAGGATTTCATTAATCTGAGGAGGACATTGAATCTATCGATTTCTTGACCGACGAATACACCAAGTGAGTTCATGGCATCACCGTTTAGAGCAAATGTACTTGGGTGAGCAGCTTCCTTATCCATTACAGCTGGAACCTTTCCGGCTAAATCTCTGCAGAGATCTTAGGCAATCTCATCAGGAGTCTTTGCACCAGCTGCAGCAGCAACTCTTGGTTAGATTAAAAGAATTGTTTCAGTAAATTCTCCAACAGTCTTGAGCTCAAATGCAATGTTAGCATTTGGATGAAGACCGAAAACTTCTGGATCCTCATCGAGTGGTAGACCATCAATATATTATTTGGTTGCATTCATATCACCTTCAGTTGGGGCATAGTAAATATCAAGCTTGGAAAGTTTATAGCTATCATTCATGACCTCTGGGCAGAAGCATTTCTTTAGCATAGCCTTAATTAAGTTGACATCCTTGTCATCAGTGACTCTACCACCGTAGTTACACTCAGAGATCAAGTAGTTAAGAGCTTGATATGGAACTTAGTCCTACTCATCTAAATACATAAGAAGTTGTCTCTTTGAAGTTTCAAGATCAGCTGTCATCCAGGAGTATGGAATATTCCAACCGATGGCTCCGTACTTTCTTCTTTCAAGAATGGCAGCATGGAAGTATGCGAGAGCAAACAGCATTTTCTTATATTCTCTTGGTTTTGAGCAGGATTCAAATTCCGCCTCAGAAATATCTTGATAGGTTCTCTTGAGATTAGCTTTTAATCCTTTTGGTGGTTCGTTGGTAAGTTTGATACCACTTTGAAGAACAGGTACTGGGAAGACATCTGTTGGCATAGATGTAAGCCAAAGTCTATAGTCTGGATGCATTGTGTTTTCATCTTGTCTTTCTTGAATCTTTTCAAGCTCTGGCATCCATGAGGCAGACAAATGACAGTTCTGGAGGCATACCCAGTTTCCGAGTTTCTATCCTTCGTCCACAAGTTTTGTTGCGATAACACCTTAGCCTTGTCCGAGAGAAATGATCTTGAGCTTTGTGTCCATTCCTCTGCTCTTAGCAATGGCAATGAGGTCAGCAATTGGATCAGCACCTGCTGATAGGACGAAGATGACTGGGGTTATGTTGGTAGCATCGGTACAGGCACCATCGAGATCGAAAGGTGGACTTTCGATGAATTGTGGGCCAAGTTCAGCTGCTACGAAAGCTTTAACGGAATGAATGAGTTTTTCATCTCTAAGGGTCTTGATCAACATGAGTTTTTGGAAAGAATTAAGTCTATCCTCATAGAGAGGTGGTAATGGAATAAGCTGTGGGTCTTCTGATGCCATGATCTTCTTCCATGTGACACAGTCTCCAGGATCAGAGAAACTCTTGGAAATATCTTTGAAACTAAAGTGTGCTTCTTCAAGTCCAAGTAATTTGTAGAATTTAGAATCATCAATGATTTCTGACTCATTCTGGAAAGTAGTGAAATCTGTTGGACTTCCTCTAAGATAACAATTCCATTCAGACATTGAAATTTCTCCACCTCTTCTAAGAATGGAAGCTGCATTTAAGAAGGAATATAGCAATTTATCTACTTCAAAGAGACCTCTACAAATGTTGGTGTAGAATGAAGATGTAATATCTCCAAGGAGGTTATTGATTCTTTCATCATGGACTTCGCTCTTGGCAGCTTTATCTAATCTTCTGTTAAAAAGACGAGAAAAGAATTCAAGAGAGTATTGATACATATCATTCATCAATGATAGGTCAGCAACCACGAAATAAAGTACAGAACCTCTCTTGGCTACTGATCTATAGGATTCTCTACTTGCATTGATAACCTTTGCAGTCTCTTCAGCTTCAACAAGTCTCTCATTAATGGCTATGGATGTCGCCTTGGAGAGCTCAAGAGTATGAATAAGCTCATCATCTCTAAGGATATCCTCTGTGGCTTCAGACACCATTTTCAAAATCTTTGATTCGAGCTCACTAAGTTATCTCTTGAAATCTGCTAGTTATACGACAAGTTAATCTTTTTGTTGTTCGAGTTCTGGTTTCTCATATTTGACGACATCGACCAAAAGTTAATCTTCAAGACCTCCTGGTGTTACAGTAAAGTTGATCAATGCAACCTTGATGCAAATTTCTGGAAGATAATGTGGGTTTGGCAATTTAGTAGTGATCAAAAGTTTGAATTCAGGATTGTATGGAATCCATGAATCACCGAGTCTGAGCTGACCTTTAACAATATTCTTTTGAAGTACTGGCTCAAGTGCTGGATCGAGTTGCTCTCCAATGTTTTCGAGTAGAACAGGCGATCCAAGTCTAATTCCACTCTCAACAATAGGCAAAAATCTTGGGTTGGAAAGCTTTACAGCTTGGAGGTTATTTTCTTTCTCCATGTTCTTTAACCACTTGTTACCCTATGATTGTGGATCAATGAGAAGTGGCCATCTCTTAGCCTGAGCGCAGATGATACCATTCTCAATAGAGAGATCATCAGCTGGAAGGCCATGGATGATCCATTCTCTAATGACGACTGGTTCTCCAAGGATTCTATCGACAGCGAAGTCTGAGGCGTATGGAAGACGCTTGCTGGATGCAAACTTCATCCATTTCTCGAGAAGGCCGTTTCTATATCCTGTTGTGAATGGACCAACGTAAGAGATATATCCAGCACCCAAAAGAATATTACCAACTAAATTTACGAGATCAACTTCCAAAACTGCAACAGTTTCTTTCCATCTGAGAGCCTCATCAGCAAGCCCACCTACCAATTTTCCTGCATTGGTAAGTTGGATTTCGATATCCTCTTTTTGCTTTTGTAAATTTTCGAGAATTCTCTGACTAGCTTGATAGTTAGATTGAAGGGTTCTAATCTCATCTTAGACAGCTTGGAGAGATGCTTGTTTCTATCTAAGCTCATCTTGGGCTACTTTGAGTTCACCTTCAGCAACTGCGAGAGCTGCCTTTTTAGGCTTGATGATTTTCATTACAGCTGCATAAGAATCTAGAGCTCTAGCCCACATGCACATAGATTTAGCTGCTCCTGATTTCTTGGCTACATTAGTTGGTTCAAATCTAGGATCATTCGTGTATTTTTTAAGCTTCTTCAAAAGACTCTCCTTGATGTTATCCTTATCGTATGTCTTAAGTTATTCAATAAACTTCTTTGGATCATTCATCATTTTCTTACCTTCATCCCAAGTTTGTGGCTTCTCTAAAAGCAGGCACACAGCTTAGATAACCAAGACAATTTCTTCAGCAGGTGATGTATAGGCTTTCATTTCAGTAATATCATTTTTATCAAGAGTATCCAGAGCAGCTAATGCACCTCTGTACAATGGCATGGCCATCTCAAGTTGCTCCTCACAATCAGCTTTAATGACCGAGACAGCTGAAAACAGTTTTTGTGATTCTTTGGCTTCTTCAGAGGTAATTTTCTCTTGTTCACCAGCAATTTTTTGTCTTTTTTCGAGATCAACAACCATCTCTTATGTTTCTGCTTCTTTCTTGTCAATCTCTGGTCTGAGCTTGATAAGAGTAGCTTTAAGGTCATCAACCATAATATTGGTTTCTTGAAGTCTAGTTAAACCACCTTGATACACAGCAATCTTAATAGGAACGATACCTCTCTGATATGTGAGCATTTCTTTATATGTCTTGACAAGATCAAGATAAGATGTTGGAGTAGTGTAGTTTCTTCTTCTAAGCTCAGAGAAGAATTCCTCTGAAGCATCGATGACAGATTCGTGGATTTTCACACAGCATTAGCAGAGCACATCAAGATGTTCAGCAATTCCAAGCTTAGCCTCATCAGCAGACAATTGTCTCTATGCAACAGAGTACAAAGCCTCAGAAGGCCATGGGTTATACCAATCGATGGTGCAGCAGTTAATAATACTTGGGAACTGTCTGCATCTATTTCTAAATTGATCACCGACTGGAGAGAATGCAAGAGTAATGTGGAGATTCTCTCTGCAGATTTGTACAAAGTAAGCATAAATTTGATCTCTATTATCACCCGATTTGGCTTCTCTAGCTCTGTTACCAATTTCATCACAGATGGCAATTTTCTCATCAGATGGGAAGAGATTTGGAATCTCACCACTATTGAGTAAGTTGTTGATATCCTCAAGGAAAGATTCCTTAACGAGTTGAGTATCTGAGAACAAGAAAACTTGTGGCTCGTTGTCAAGTGCTGACTTTCTAAGGAGCATTCTAATATCTTCATGGAACTCCTTTTCTCTGTAAGACTTAGTAATTTCAATGGAGAAATTCTTTAAATCATTCATTTTTGCAGCAAGTCTTGCCATTGATCGTCTTCCAGAACCACCGACACCAACAAGCATAGCGTTACCTCTTTGTTGTCTCAAAACTCTTGCAATTCTAGTCAGATGTTAGATGCAATCCCCGAAGAAGACGAGGTTCATTGGTGAATTCTCAGCATTATATAGTTCAAGAGCTTCATCAAGAGTTGGAATCAAAACATTAATATCACTAAGTTTAAGATACTTTTTCTCGGCTGCATTGCTTTCATAATCTCCGAAAAGAATGTTCACAAAGCTTTCGAGTTACCATTCCATGTCAAGATAATGTTCGAGCTTTTCATGGGACATTTTGCTGAATTTATCTCTATCCGATTGGTCTACAAGTCTATCTCTGAAGACTCTATAAGTTTCATGAATCCAGAGTTCAACGAGGGACTCTTTGCTTTCAAGATCAACTAAATTGATCTAGAGCATACCTTGAACGACTTTGGAAAGATCTCTCAAGTTGAAAGTATAGTGACATTTTGATGGAGTTGGTAAGAAATCACAGATTGCTTTTTGATAAATGTCAACAGATGCTTTGATAACTGGATCAGCAAAAATACCTAGACCTGATTGCTCATTTAGCTCCAAGAATCCCTTTAGGATTGAGGAGAAAATAGTTCTCATACTGTTCTCTGAAAGATCTGGTACCCAAATCATATTAAAGTGTCTAAACAGACGTGGTGTAACGGCATTTCTACCACCTCCTGGTGGTGCGCAGGCGCAAACAAATCTTGTATCTTTAATTGATTTGAATACAAGTTTTTTGGTATCATAGAAACCACCAGCATCAATACATTGTCTGAGAAGCTCACATGGTGGTTGAGATCCATATCTATCGAGTTATGGCATATTGACATCATCAATGAAGAAGATCATTTTCTTACCACCTGGTGGACCGAGTAAAGTTTTACCTTTGGCTTAAAGATTACCCTCAAATGCATCTTGTAGATTCTTGGTTGTAGTTTTACCAGAGAAATTAACAATTGCTGAAACGATGTGATCTGGAGCATTTACAAGGAATTCCTTTGTGACGACTGATTTACCAACACCAGTTTCACCTGTGATGAGGACGTTGAAGCCAGCACTAATCAAGGTATTTAAAAGGAACATGTACTTAGTAGTATCTCCAGTTGGCACCAAGATCTCGAAGAAACTCTTTTCTGGGTCGTAGTTGAAGGCAGGAATTTTCTCTTCCCATCGTCCAAGCTTGTGAGTTTCAGGGTCGATTCCATAGTCATAGATATCACCATCTGGGTATTGGAGGAATCTCTTTTTCATTTCTTGTCTGAATTTGTCACTGAAGGTTTGTCTTGAAGAATCGTGAAGATTGGCACCGAGAGACCAGCAGAGAGAGAAAGTTAGATAATTCATAACGACGTTTTGAAGATCTGGTAGTTGTGATTTTTTAAGATCGAGTCTACCTCCCTCAGTTCCAATGAAGGAGCTGATAAGGTTAAGTACACTATTGATAAGATTGGCATCGACAGATCCGACCATTTCTCTGCAATTCTTTCTAACAAATGGAAGCATAATTGAGCAGATTTCGTTAATATTTTTGCATAATGGTTTAAGAAATTCTTCTGGAATTTCATCTACCATCTTTTCCTCCCAGGAAGCAATAAGACAAGACCATCCAAGATGGACGGCTTCAAGATGCACCATACCGCATCTAGAGACGGTAGCTGGAGAAGCGACTCTGAGATCTTAGACTTCGAACATCATAGTACAGATTTCTGGCATTTTTATTCTCTGACCATTTGCAAGACAAAGAGTTTTGTTATCGTCGAGTACTGTATTCATGTTCTCAATCCAAAGAGCATCGACTGGTCCGTCAAAGTTGATCCATCTCTTGTTTTCTGGGGTTGCTCCTTCTAGAGCTTCGACAGCATCCTTGACAAGCTTAGAGACAAGACCTTCAGTCCATTCGTTAGTAAGGTGATTGGTCTCACCAAATAGCTCACCCATTGTCACAGATTTTGGATTCAAGTGATCAATGTGAACTGGTTTATGCCATGGATCAGTTGATGGAGTACCTGAGTCGACACCATCCTTATAAAGGGCAGTGAGTGACCTTCCAAGAATAGTACTGACAGTTGTTTTACCACAACTGGTCACACCAACAAGCATGACACCATGTCTGACCTACATTGTTTCAAGAAGTTGAATAATCTTTCCTACGAACATTGGTTGAATCTGAAATTTAGCAAGTCTCAGCTGATTTTCGATGGAGACTTTCAAGCTACCATAATCGATGAAAGGCACATCAACTCCTGGGAAGAGATCCTTAATAATTCCTTCAAAAAGCGGAAGATCATGCTCCAAGAACTTTGGAACATTGGAATCTCTCATGGCTCTGATAAGCACAATGTCTTCTGGAGTGTTTTTATCGAGTCTTCTTAGAGAACCAGCCATGACCAGTACAGACTTTACAGCTCTCATACCAAAATCGTAATGATCTTGTTTTGAAAGTTGCTCAGAAGAAAGGGAATAAAGCTTCACCATCTTTCTGGAAAGTTAACTGGCAGTCACAAAACCTTCAGAATAAAGCATGATCTCGGCAATGAGTCTGTAATCTGGGATCATCATAGCCACTGGTCTGAAAAGAGCTTTTAGGTTATCAGGAAGCTCAGTTCTACCAGCATAACCTGGATTCATGGTGATGAATACACCGAATCTAAGGTTAAGTGGCATAATTTGGTCATTGAACTCGAATTCTGGGAGTTTAGCTTTAACTGCACTTTGAATGGTGAGCATTTATTGAGCAATAACGGATAGCACCTCAATACCAATACGATTGAACTCATCGAAGCAAGCCCAAGCACCACCTTAGGCAAGTCCTGAGAAGAATCTAGCCATCATCTTGAAATCAAGACCATCGGAGCAGTTAAAGACCACACATTGAACAGCTAAAGCTTTAGCAAGATCCTTAGTTGTCTCTGTTTTTCCTGTACCAGCTGGACCAGCTGGAGCTCCACCAAAGCACAAGTGAAGAGCTCCAGTAAGTGTCATATAGCACTTATCGGTAAGTGGAGTAATAACAAGTCTTGGACCGTTACCTAGATACTCATATGCATATTAGAACCTTGTGTTGGTTTGTTTAGCATAAGCATCAATATCCTCAGGGTTCTCTTCATCTTTTGCCTCCCAGTAGTACCTGAGTCTACAGGTCCAATCAAAATCGGTAACATTGTCAACTCTTACCCTGACCATATTATCAACAACTTCTTTGGCATGGACATCAATAGTAATGAGTGCTCCCATTGCATTTCTCTAAAGCTTGTTAAGATCACCTCTGACCAATTCTACCATTGCATTAATTTGCAGAACTGAGAAATCTCTATATTCCTCAAGAGCTTTCTTGTTCTTTCCTTTCATGATCTCATTAATGGCGTTGGTGACTCCGACAGTCCACATAACTTGATCGACTGTAAGGACACATTGAGCTGCACTTTCAAAGAACCATGCATCTCTCAATAAAGCGTCTTCTGGGTAGTTTTCCATTGAAGCTTTTGTGATATCATATAAAGTTTGTCTCATCATTGCTTCAATTTGATTTAACCATCCTTCTACAGGACCTCTTGCATAGACTGGTTTTGAGAATGGTATGTACTCTCTTTCTGGAGACCACATTCCAAGAATTTCATCAGATCCTTTGGCGGCTCCGAACTCTACCTTGGTAACACTATCGAAACATTTTCTAAGATGAGGTTGTACAGCTTAGGCATTTCTGGTCTGCGAAAGAATTTCCAAAAGTTCATCATTGGACAAGAAATAGAAACGTGGGAAGGCATTTCTCTTAGTCTCAAGGTAATCTTCAAGACCTTTTTGAATGTCTTCGAGTTGTTTGTTGTTGTTAACAAATTTACCAAGAAGAGCATCACTAGCGCAAACCTCGAGAATAAGTGGTGACTTTTCGGTTCTCTTCATGTGATCTCTCCAGAACTTATCGACTTACTGGAACATCTTTGCTTCGTTTGGAAGTTGTTTGATGATATCTTCAGCATTGAAGATATTCTCGAGGTACATCCATGACTTTTGGAAGACAAGCCACTCATCGATTACATCAGAGACGTAAGCAAGTTTCTTCTCCCAGTACTCAACTTGGTCTCTAATTTCAGCTACGAACTTAGAACCCATGGAGGTTTAAACGGTCATTTGGTTATCTTCAAGATTTTGCATTAATTCTTCAATTTCAGTGATAAAGAATCTGTCTTTGGTATCTCTGTATTGCCGGCAAGTGAAGAATGTCTCGTCCCAGATGGATTTGATTTCAGCAATAGTTGCCAAGATTGAAGCCTCACCTGCAGCGAACATTGAAATTTCATCAACTCTATCGAAGTGGTGCTCAATTCCTTATTGAAGAAGGTTTTAAAGTGGGAAATTCATCATGGTAGCTGGAGCAGTCTCAACGAGAGACCATACTTTAGCCCAATGCTTCTCTTGCATGGATTTCTCACCAAGAGCTTCAATGAGCTTTGAGTATTTGGCAACTTCATTGACTTCCTTAAAGGCTGCTTCGTGGACCTCATCTTTGACATCTCTACCAATTTGAGCCTTAAGCTTAAGAAGTTCAGTTTGCTTCTCTTTGACAGTGGCACAGATGTATTAAGCATCTTAGTCTCTGAAGTTTTCTCCGTACCATCTTCTTTGTTGCTCGGTGAAAGTTTGTCTAATAGTCCAAAGTCTGTTCCTGATGTTGAATTGCTTCTCAAAATCAGTTACTTCTTGAATAGGTGTAGATTGAATCTTAAGAGTTTCTTGATAAGCTTGGTATTGGTTAAGTCTTTCGACACTTGCGTCAAACTTCTTTTTGATTCTAGTTGCTTCATCAATTGCTTCCTTTGCTGGAGTATCCTCTCTAATCAAAAGTTCAGAAGTAGTAACTTTCTCCATAAGTGCGACAATCTTCTCGGTCTCTTCAGCCAATTTCTTCTCAAGCTCTTCAACATTATCATCTTTTGCTTTTGAGCTTGTATCTTCAGCACCAAGAATAAGTGCATCGACTTCGCTAAGATCTTAGGTGATAGCTTCAATCTTAGCTTAAAGGGAACTCTAAGCAAGACTTTGGAAACCTTCTTCCTTACTCTTATATTTTGATACAACAGTTTTCATTTCCTCAAGTTTTTTCTTTTGATCAACGAGTGCCTACATCTGATTTTTACAGAGCTCAAGGTCATTGACATAAGCTACGTAAGCTTGAAGATTACCCATGCTTTTTGCAAGGATGTTTTTGATTTCTGTAACACCTCTTTGGCAATCTTTAACCTTGTCATTGGCAAGGTCAAAGAGATACTCTTTCATATGGCTCTATTCGGCTTTGACTCTCAGGATAAGTCTCTCTCTAAGTTTCCTTGGTTGGCAAGAGATGAACTTCTGGTCCATGTTTTTGATGTGTTTAGTAACGTTTCCATCCCATTTTTGTAACATCTCAAGATGTGATTTGATGGAATCAATGTCGTTGTGTTCTCTCTTGAACTCCTCGAACTTGAAAGTTTGATCGAAATCGTTGACATCTTTGCATTGCTTGAATTTATCAACAATTACTTGGAGGTTTTCGAAATCTTGAATGATCTTTGTTTGGATAGCTCTCTTGGTGGATTGGTAGGCATATGATTGATCTACGATAGTTCTGAACCATGGTCCTTTTTCACTGATGAGGCCATGAATGAACTGATGGAAATCAGCATGGTTGATGACTCTAACTACTTCTTCAGTAACGGTTTACATGTCTCCAAGAAGTTTATCAAACTGGTTGACGAATTCACTCTGAGCTGGCTCGAATGACATACCATCACCTTCGGAGTCAAAATCAACGGTCGTTGAAATGGCATATTTGGTGTTATCTTGACTCATTTCGATGAAGATGAGGTCAGCACTTTCCTGATTAATTTGAACTTAAGTCTCGATGACCATGTAGTCAATCAGTCTAATGAAGGTTCCAAGACTGTGGTAGTTTCTCTTAGCAAGCTTAAGGACTCTGTTCTTGAGCTCATCCTCTTACTTTTGAAGAACCATGGACTTGTGCTTGGCAGCTTGGCCCATTTTGGCGTGTTCGAGGTCTTCCTCTTCCTTAAGGGTTCTTGAATCACTGACAGCAGCGACGAGTAAGGCAAGTCTTTTACCAATAATCTCATCAACTCTAGCATTGTAGTGGTCCTTGACCTTCTCTCTTTAAAGTTTCTGTTGTTCTACGAAATCTCTGACAAGCTCGTAAGTCTTTCCTGACTTTGGAATGGTGAAGGTCTTCAAGGTTTGCATCTCGTACAAGGTCTTGTTGATATCCATGAAACTTTGCAAAAATGCTGGTCTTGTTTGAATTAAGTTTCTAGCAAGATTTTGTCTGGTTCTGTTGTACATCTTGAAACGAACATTACCTTTCCACAGGGAGAAAACTTTGCCTATAAGGTAGTGTTTGAAGAATTTCATGCTGGTAAGAACATTGAACATTGTTGATTGTTGCATCCATTCACTCAAACTGAGGAATTCAGTTGGAGAATCTGGACCATTTTTGTCAACTGCCTATCGATGTCCTTTTGGTGGCTTTGTTACATGAACCACACCTTGAGCTGAGATAGTGAAGTATTCACTTTCAAGAGCTTTGTCGTCCTCGACCTTGACGAGATCGTATGGTCTGAACTCATCTCCTGGAACTGGCTTTCTCTTGCAGTTGACGAACTTGATTGGGGTGTCAAAACCGTACTTAGCGAAGAAAGAGATAGCTTACTCACCGGTCTCAATTTATGCAAGGAGCTACCAAATATAGGTACCTTTACTAATGTACTTGGAGTCTCTGGCCTGTTGGACCTGGTCTTTTCCTTTGTCCTCGACCTTTTCAATGGTGTCTCTGATCTGCTCGAATGTGATAGCTTCATCATCTTCCTCTTCCATTTCCATGCCGGCATCCATACCTTCTTCCTCGCCATATGGGTCCATGTCCATACCTTCCATGTCCATCTCGTCCATCATCTGCTCGTTCATGTCTTCTTGAATGCCTTCTGGATATTGTCCATTCTGGCCTGAGAGTGGTGGCAACTGAGTGGCGTTGATGACTCCAGATGAAGCTCTACCTGCTCCGCTCTGTTGCTTGTTACCGGCGTTCTTGGCGCCTGGTTGCTGGTTGGACATCACTGGAAGTGAGTACTCAGCTAATTCAACATCAGCGTTGAAATTATACAAACTCTTGTAGTAAGATCTATCTTACCGCTGAGAGGTGGCAGCAGCCATCGCAAAGATGTTTGCGTTGTTAGTTTAACCCTTGATTTGCTTTCCACCTCTTTTGAAGGAGAAGTTTCCCGGGGCTCCTTAATTTTGTGACGAATCCATTTGTCTGCTTAAGTG
>Ga0138266_1209157_pt1 | contig 12519 bp, 20 predicted proteins | sample RNAB_120151118_FD_105244 | JGI IMG/M metagenome (GOLD analysis project Ga0138266, IMG submission 105244) | Metatranscriptomics of polar marine prokaryotic and eukaryotic communities from Palmer Station, Antarctica after 192hr light incubation... | ecosystem: Environmental > Aquatic > Marine >... | reverse complement strand
TTGTAAATGTTTTATGAAACTTAATACTTGCGGAAGTAAAATTTCAAGGATTAACTAGAATGTGACATTCAGGTTTTCGCTCAGTATCTAAGAGCCAAGAAGCAAGCGACACCACCTCTAATCCATTTAGCTTCTGCCTCTTTGGTTGGCAATTCCATGTACTGGACGAAGTTGGTTGAGTGACCAGTGGTAGACAAGGTACCTGTTCTGGAAAGTACTTTGTACATTGGAATATCATAAATGCCTGTTTCTGGCTTCTCTCTGTTTCTCTTAGGGACGAACCAGATCAATGGGAGCTCTACGTAAAGCTGCTTTGGCTTAGAGTCATCCAACATATGAGTTGTCTTATTCCATCTGGCTCCTTCGATATAGAGACCGAAGCAATACACACCATCAACTGGTTTCTCAGTAACATTCTCTGGCTCAATCTCATCATAGACTTTGAAGTCATAAGAGAGCTCATCAATAGCAATGGCATGCTTTCTGGCGAAGTTCTGTCTGGCACCTGTGAAGAAAGCCTGTGGGAAGAAGAATCCAGAGAGCCAGAAGGCAGCTGGTGAACCATTGTCAATCCAACCGCAGATGAACTTAATTCTATCGTTCAAATCAGTAACCCAGGAACTCAATGGTTTGAGAGAAAGGAAACCAACTTTGCCGAATGCATCTGGAACTTGATTGTTGAACATGGAAGAACCCAATTTATCAAGGTCTTCACTCATGACAATTTCTCCCTTAAGAGCAAGTTGGACGGATCTGAGCATCCTGTGCATGATGACAAGGAGTCTGTTGTATCTGATAACTTCTTGGGCCAATACAGTGTTCATTGATTCATTGTACATGGTTGGATATCTTTCAACGATGCTTTCATAATCGAAAACGGCTGGAGTCTTCTCAAGAACTCCAATAGCAAGGTCACCGATAACGTCTTCTCGTGATTTTCCAGCTCCTGATGAAGCTCTTGGTTGGACGGAAAGAACACTTTCAAGAATCTATCTTGTATTACTCTGATTGGTAGTGATTTCTGCATTTTCGTGGAGTCCAAAAGCTTCTGGATGTGGTACCAATGGAAGAGTGGTGATGTAATCAATATATCCTTATTGATCAGTAGCTGGAATAATCTTATAGGTACCGCTATCAGAGAAGGCGTAATTATCATTAACTGCACCTTCGTTGATAAATCTCCAGAGAATGGATTTGATAAGTCTGATATCTTTGTCATCTGTGACTCTACCACCATAATTAACCTCGGATCCGAGTGTGTTAAGTACTTTGAAATCAATCTCATCATAGTCATCAAGGAAACTCTTAAGTTGCTTTCTGCACACATCAAAATCTTCGAAGGTGAATGCATATGGAATATTCCAGCCAATGGCTCCGAACTTTCTTCTGTCTTGTACGATAGCATGGAAGAAAGAGAAAGAGAACATGAGTTTCTTGAATTCATTTGGCTTAGCGCAGTCGTTAAGTGTTTTATTATCCAAATTGGCGTAAGTTCTAAGAAGGTTAGATTTTAGACCAGTAGGAGGCTCCATAGTCATCTTAACGGCAGTCTGTAAAACGCTTACTGGGAAATGTGGACTTGGCATAGATGTCAACCAGACCCTGAAATCAACGTGGTTTTGTGGTGTGAGTTGCTCAACAATGGCTGCAAGTCTTGGCATCCAAGAGATAGACAAATGGCAATTCTGAAGGAGGCACCATCCACCAGTTAATCTTGCTTTTTCAATAGCTTTCTCTGCCTTAGGTGCTTAACCTTGACCCAATGAGACAGAGTCAATTCTGGCTGACATGTCTTATTCATCTGCGAATTTCTTGAAATCAGCGATTGGATCAGAACCTGCTGACAAGACGAAAATAAGTGGAGAAATATTGTCAGAGTCGCTATAGCATTTTCCTAAATTGAATGTTGGTGGTTCAATGAAGTTTTGTCCGATTTTTTCAACAATGAAATCAGAAATAGCAGCTGTAACTTTATCAGCTCTGAGTGCCTTAATCAAAACCATCTTTTGGAATTAGTTAAGTCTTTCTTCCCACTCACCTGGCATCTTCTCCTTATGAGCTTCGGTGGCATCATAGATCTTCTTGAATTTCTTGTGGAACTCAATGAAGTAAGCTTCAATACCTTTGAAAGCTTCGAGTTGGTCCATGCAATAAAGTTGCTCATAAACTTGGGCCCACTCGATATCTTCAAGCCAGTCAGTTGGATTTGGTTTCACATCAATTTGTCCACTTGCACCAGCTAGGAAGAATCTCCATTCTTGAATGTCAACACTGTTGTCTCCGAAAAGGATCTTCATACAGAGCAAGAATGAGAACAAAAGCTTATGTGCCTCAAACAAGGATCTACAAACGTTCTGATATAGACTCAAAGTGAAATAAGTATTCAAGTTTTTAATTCTTTCTTGAGTATCGCTGTCTGGGTTGGAGTTTTTAACACCAGCTGAGAACAGTCTCTGGAACCACTGGAGTGAGTATTGATACATTGGATCAATGGTATCTAAATCAGTGATACAGAAGAAAAGAAGAGAAGCTCTGAATGCAACAACTCTGAAGTTCTCTCTAGTCTCATCAATTTGCTTCTCGGCAATATCTGAGATCTTCTTTTGTTCTTCGATTTCACTAGAAATCTTTTTAGAATCAGCAAGAATATCAATAAGATCATCATTATTAAGAAGATCCATAACCTCTTCAGCCGCTGAAAGTGTATGAAGAATCTTGTTTTCTAATTCATATGTAATCTTCTCGTTCTTTGCATTACTCAATACAATCTCATCTTTTTGTGCTTGAAGTTCTGGGAATTCAAGTTTAACCAATTGATTCAACATTTGTTCTTCAAGACCGAATTGGGTAATGGCGAAGTTAAGGAGACTGATCTTTACTTAGGTCTCTGGGCTGTAATGAGGATTTGGAAGAGTAGTCGTTAAGAAGAATTTGAATGTTTCATTGTATGGAACAGATTTGTCTCCGAGTTTGATTACGTAACTACTACCTTGCTTGATCTTTTATTGGAGAAGAATTGGCTCAAGAGCTGGATCAAGGGATTCACCAACGTTTTCAAGAAGCACCCATTTACCGAATTGGATTGCCATTTCGAGATTTCTAAGAAGGTTGGTTTCAGATTGTTTGAACACATCAAGACCTGTTTCGACATCTTTACCAAGATTCTTGATAAACTTGTTAGCTTAGGTCTGAGGATCAATCATGAGTGGCCATCTTCTGGATTTGAACATGATAAGACCATTTTCAATGGACAGTTTATCAGATGGAAGACCAGCTACACCCCATTGACTGATGGTGACAGCATCACCCAATACCTTGGACATAGTGATTAATTTAGTGAACTTAATTTCTTATTCGACTAAATTAGTTCTCCAAATTTCTTCGAGTTCTTCTCTGTACTTGGCAGTGAAAGAACCTACATAAGAAATAGCACCGGCAGCGATGAGGGAATCACCAACGACAAGAGTAGCTTGAATGGTAAGATCAGCTACGATAGTAGTCCATCTATCCTTCTCTCCAGCCAGACCACCAATCATCTTTTCGGCACGGATAAGTTTCTTTCCGCACTCTTCGATTTCATCGTTCAAAGCTTTAGACTTAGCCTCGAGAGCATCTTGTTCAGCTTGGAGCTTTTAGAGTTTCTCATCGATGGCTTTAACTTGAGCTCTCTTTTCGTTCAAGTTCTTCATGACAACCTCAAGTTTTGCTGTCATTTCAGCAACTATTATTCTTTTTGGGTTTACAATCTTCAAGACCTCGTGGTATGTCACCATTGCCATAATCCAAAGTCTAACTGTAACCAGAGCACCAGAAGCGTTCTTTACCTTAGCTTCGGAAAGAGCTTCGAGCTCCATCATTGGCTTGACTTTCTCAACCATGGCATCTGGAATGTTATCTTTGTCATAACCAATCAGCTCCTTCAAGAAGTTGTTTGGATTGTTAAGCAACTCCTTCTTTGCGAGCTCGAACCATCCCTCTGGATCAGTTGACATTTTCTTCTCGTCAGTCTTGGCTGGCTTCTTTGGTTTACCTTTGCCTGGGAAGAAGTAAAGTACTACTTAAAATACCTTTACGATAGATGGACCTGGCATACCTACACCCTTAAGCTCATAGAAATCATTTACGTTAATCTGCTTAACCTTTCTGACAGCCTCTTCAAGAGCTGGCAAAGCGACAGCCAAATCGGCATCAGCGCCATCCTTAATACTCTTTACTTCAGCAGCTTACTCAGAAGCCTCAGCTTCTTCAACACTGACGACAGCCTTGACCTTCTGTGCCTCTTCATTTTCTTTGGCGATAACGATCTTGGTTTCAGCCACTTAAGTCTATGTCTTGACGAGCTCTGGTTAACTGTCTTTAAGTTTTTGTTGCAACTTAGCGACCTCAAGACCTGCCTCGGCAAGTGCTGTAAGACCTTTTTCAAGTCTCCTTTTAGCCTCTTCTACTTCCTTCTTTTTATCTTTATATGTTTTTTTGTAGGCACTGAGCAATTCAAGATATGAAGTTGGAGTAACATAATTAATTCTTCTCATTTCATCAAGGTATCTCTCTGTCATTGCTTCGACACTTTGATGGATAACCTTGAACATTTGAATACAACCTGCTGTATCTTCACCTAATTCAATCTCTCCATCACCGATAGAACCAGTGGCAACACTGATCAGAGCCTCCTCTGGCCAGTTGGAGAACATATCAATGGTACAGCAGTTAACAAGAGATGGGAATTTAAGAAGTCTAGTTCTGAAGACCTCACCAAGTGGTGACATCGCGAGAGTGCAATGAATGTTCGATTTAACTCTCAATAAGTATTCAGCGAACATGTTCATTTTGTTAAGAGTAAGATTCTTCTTCTGGCACTCTTGTTTACCTACGGTGTAGATTCCCTCGAAGTCTTCGTTTTTATAGAGTTGAGGAACATCACCTGAGTTCAAAACGTTGTTGATATCCTCAAGCATTTATTCATTGATGATTTGAGTATCAACAAACAAGAATGTGGTAATTTTAGCCTCAACACCTGCTTGCATCAAGCACTCTTTGAGGTCATCTCTCCAATTCTTCATGTTGTATCCTTTGACGACTTCAATCTAGAACAATTGATAGTTGCTCATGAAAGTACTAAGTTTAGTCAATGATTATCTTCCAGAACCACCCACACCAAGTAAGAGAGCATTACCTTTAGGTTGTCTCAACACTCTAGCAATTCTGTTGACGTGATCACAAGCATCCAAGAACATAACGAGCTTCATTGGATGTTTTGAACTTGAGTTGAAGTCTTCAAGGAACTCAGTGATCCTTGTAATCATAACATCAATTTCTTTAATTTGAATATATGGTCTGTTTTCTCCATCGATTCCGTTGACGTAGTCACCGAAGATAAGTCTTTCACTATTGAAGATGTCATCTTTCTTTAACTTGAATTTATCTGATTCTGTCAATAAAAGTTCAAGAAGGACATTTTTATCGTCATTGTTGATCATTCTGTCACCAAATACTCTCTGGTTTTCATGGATCCAAATTCTAATGACATCGATAGTTCCTTGGCACTCTTTGGCGTAGCCTCCACAAACACCTTAAAAGATCTTGGAGATATCTCTTAAATTGAAAGTATAGTGTGACTTGGCTGGAGTTGGTTTAAGTTGATCGGCAACTCCCTTGTAAACAACTTGAGTTGATTCTATAAGTTAGTCAATCATACCTGCGACTTCACCTGAGAAACCACCGATGAAGGCTTTCGTGATCTTGGAGAAGATCATGGTAACTGATTCACTTCCGAGATCAGTGTAAGTCAGAATGTTAAAATGTCTTTGCATTCTTTGGGTAATAACACTCTTACCACCACCTGGTGGTCCCATTGCTGAAACGAAAATGATATCTTCGATCTTCATGAATGGCTTTTCTTTTTGTGTTCTATCATACCATCCCTTGTGGTCCATCCATTATCTAAGGATTTCAATTGGTGGTTGTGCACCATATTCTTCCTTCTTTGGCATGTTCAAATCATCAATGAAGATAATGAATCTCTTACCTGTTGGTGGGCCATAAATACCTTTTCTTCTTTTTTCAAACTTTTCGTCAAGGGCCTCTTGAGTTTGATTTGCGGAAGTCTGAGCGGAGAAGGTAATTGGAATATATTGATACTCTTCTGGCATCTAAGTTGCAAGCATGATTTGAATATTGACAGTTTTACCTGTACCAGTTGGTCCTGGACACAAGACGTGCTTCTTATTGGTGAGCAAAAGTCGTTTCAAGAATTGCATTCTAATGGAATCAAATGTTGGTACCACAATCTCACCATATGCGAATTTATTATCAACACTATACTCTGGTTAAGTTAAGGTCCAGATAATCCATTCTTTCTTATCCATATCCCATTTGTAGTCATATACGAGTCCTGTGTCTGGTATTCCAACTTTCTGTCCAAGAATGCCTCTCAATTTCTGAGAGAATTTCTCTCTTCCAACAAGATCAGTGGTGCAACCTACAGACCAGACGAGGGCAAAAACGAAGAGTTGCTCAATGGATTGTTCAAACTCTTCAACATCTGTGTCTAAAACTTTATTGGTATCACTTTCAATGTATGGAGCAAAGAAGCAATCAAGAATTCTCATTAAACTTTAAGTGTTATTGTTCTCAACAGTAACGACTGGTTCAACGCAGTTTCTACGTCTGAATTTGAGCATTTCTTCCAAATACTTTTTGAAAAGACCCTCAATCGTTGGTTTCAATTGTTTTCTTAACTTGAAAGATTCTGGAAGAGTATTGATCCATGTTTTGATAAGTGGGTCATTTCCGAGAGCTCCTGGCTCCATGTAAACCATACCACATCTGGAGACTGTGGCTGGAGAAGCGACTGCTAGATCTTCGACTTCGAACATCATTGTCATTCTGTCTGTGAGAGAAATAATCTGACCTGAGTTAAGACACAATTTCTTGTTGTCATCAAGCACTGTATTCATGTTTTCAATCCAAATAGCATCGACTGGTCCATCAAACATGACCCAGTTCTTCTCTGGAGACTCATCCTTGGCGCAATCTTGAATAATCTTAGCGAGGATACCATCTTACCATTCTGTTGTTTGTGGATCGAAATCACCATACATCTGTCCCATCTTGATAGCTTTTGGGTTTAGAATGAAATAGTTGACTTTCTCGAATTTTTCAAGGTGTTTGATGGCAGTCATGGCGTGAGCAAGAGTCTTGTAGTTAGAAGTCTTACCACCACCGGTTGGTCCAACGATCATGAGTCCGTGTCTAACCTGAATGGTATCATAAAGTTGAATGATCTTGGCAAGGAAGTTCTCAGTTGAATCTAAGTTCATAACTTTGCAACTTTCTACCATTTAGGTCATGAGTTGGCCGTAGTCGATGACTGGTCTTTCAACACCCGGGAAGAGATCACTGATAATGTTCTCGAAAAGTGGAAGATCATCTTTCAAGAACTTTGGCACGTTAACATCTCTCAAGGCTCTCAGGAGAAGTTGATCTTCAGCCATTTCTGGGTCTTGACGTTTCAAAAGACCGGCAGCATTGATGACAGACTTGACAGCTCTCATTCCGTAATCGTAATGATCCTGGGATGAAAGTTATTCTGAGTTAAGAGTAAAGGTAGTGACCATCTTTACGGAGAGGACACTGGCTTCTGCGTATCCAAAAGAATAAAGTGAGATCTATGCGATAAGAGCATAGTCTGGCACCATCATAGCAACTGGTCTGAACAGAGCCTTGAGGTTATCAGGGAGCTCAGATCTACCAGCATAACCAGGATTCATTGTGATAAAAGCACAAAATGTTGGTTTCATTTTAATTAGAGACTCCTCGAAAAGAATTTCGTCCAGATTATTAGCTTTGGCAGCGAAAAGTTGTTGCAATTGTTGAGCGACGACGGAAAGTACTTCTACATTGATTCTGTTGAACTCATCGAAGCAAGCCCAAGCACCAGAGGCTGACAATCCCTTGAAGAACTTACCAATCATAATATAATCCATACCATCAGAGCAGTTGAACACCACACATTGCTTAGCAAGAGCCTTGGCCAGATCCTTGGTGGTCTCTGTCTTACCTGTTCCAGCTGGACCAGCTGGAGCTCCACCTAAGTTAAGTTTAAGAGCACCCATCAATGTCATGTAGCACTTATCGGTAAGTGGTGTAATAACCAGTCTAAAGGTGTTTCCAAGATACTCATAACCATATGGGAAATCAGTTTGGATACATTTTACTCTGCAGTTTTTGTCCTCCCAATAGTATCTGAGTTATTGAATCCACTCGAATGCGTTATTATCGGTAACGTTGACCTTCACAAGGTTAGCAATGACATCTTTAGCATGTACATCAATTGTGATAAGAGCACCCATGGTAATGGATTACAGCTTAGTTAATTTGCCTCTCACAAGTTGTACTGAATCAAGAAGCTGAGCTTGAAGTTGATCGAGATACTTTGGCAATGTGCCATTTTTGATTGCATCATCGACTTCGGTTGTCCACCATACTTGAGAACCATTGAGTACACATTGACCAGAGTGCTTAAGCATCCACTCTGTTCTCTTTCCATCATGATACTAGTCAACAGAGTTCTTTAGACATAGTCTAATAGAATCGAACATCATTTATTCGACATCTCCCATCCAGAACTCGACACCTTTGTCTTTTGGATCAACTGGAGATGCGAAAGCAACTTCTTCCTTTTCTCCTGAGAACATGGCAGTAATGGTTTTATCTGGTTGGAAAGTAACATCCATCAGGTTTTCGAATACTTTTCTAAGATGAGGTCTCACATTTTCCACTTCCTTGGTTTGGGAAAGAATTTCGAGCAAATCATCATTAGACAAGAAATAGAATCTAGCGAAAACGCTTCTCTTGGATTCAAGATAATCTCTGAGACCTCTCTGAACGATTTCAAGGTTTCTGTTGGCTTCTTGGAATCTCTCGAGAAGACCTTCTCTGGTGCATGCTTTAAGAGCATTTGGGTCCTCAATAGTGCCAGCGATACAGGCTTTCCAAACTTTATCGACAGCCTTGAATTTTTTGTTTTCAGATGGAAGTTACTTCATGATATCTGGAGAATCGAAAATTGGCTGGAGATACATCCATTGACCTTGGCATTTCATCCATTCATCGATGCAGTCGGACACATAGAGAAGAGTCTGGTTCCATTCTTCAATTTCTTCCTCAAATGGTTTCTTGAAAGGAGAGAATTACATGGTCTGGGTCAAAACGATGTGCTCATCAAGCATCATCATAGCATCATCGAAACCAGCAACGGAGCAAGTTCCGGTGTTCTTGAATGGTTTAAGCTTGAATTCAATGTCCAACCATTGCTTTTTCATCGTGGCCATGGAGGTCTCAATATTGTATTCTTTTCCAGCTTTCTCGCCGATATCAACGATATTTTCAGTGTGGTCGGCGAGGTTCATGTTCATGCAGTCTTGGAAGGTGAAGCCGTCATGTGGTTTGACTTCAAATCCGACTCTCTCGGAAAGCATCTCCCAATGTCTATCTTTCATACCTTGAGTTCTGAGAGCGACAACGATTGGCACCTATGGCTTGAATATATCGACGGCAACTTTGATGTCATCGGCAATCTTGGAAATTCCTGGGAGGTCCTTATCTCTGAAGAATCTGAGAACTTGAGCCATGGTCTTTTATGCAAGATCAACTGTATCCTCGACGTTTTGAGCATCGACTTCTTCAAGTGCATCATTCAACCACCTTTGATGGCTGGATCTCCAAGTCTCGACTGTTGTCCAGAGATCATAATATGGCTTGTAGTCCTTACCCATCTGAGGAACTGATGTGTAGTCTGTAATATCCTCAATTCCGACGAGGGCTTCTCTGTTGTTAATCATCTTAGCATAGTCGTTGGCCTCGTCGATTCTGGTCTTGATGTTTGTGGCCATTTAAGCAACTTCGGCGTATTGCTCAGCATCTTTGTACTGCTTGAAGTTTGCTGAGAGTGTCTCGAGCTCCATAATGGTCTGGGAGAAATCAGCTTTGTTGTTGTCCATTTACTTAATGAACTTCTCTTTCTCCTTCTCGAGGAAGCCTTGTTGCTTCTCGATTCTCTCGACTGTCTCTTTTGGCGCTCCGTAGACATGCCACATCTTGTCGTACTCTTCTTCATCTTCAAATTTGTGATGGAAGAAATGAAGAGTCTCATAAATACGCATGCACTCCTTGATAGCAGCTTATTGAGTTTCAAGCTTCTATGGTAAAGCTGTCATGAAGTCCTTGATCTCTGAAAGTTGCTCAATGTCCTTTGGAATACGCTCAACGGTAACACCGTAGTCGTCGAAGGTCGCGTTAATCGTAGCGGCACTAGCTTGAGCAATCTTGCCGATAAGTTCAATCTGCTCATTGGCAATCTTTCTATGTTTTTGGGCAAGCATATCTCTGATAACCTTGGTTGAGATCACGAAGATAGAAACTGTCATTTCTTCTGGAATCTCCTCAGTAAGTCTCTTTTCCTCTTTTTGATGGTGAAGAATCGAAGCTTTCAGAGTGTCAACGTCAGGCCAGTTTTCTGGATCGTCATATACAGCCATTTCTTTTGATGGGTCGAATTAGTATTCCTTCTCATATTTGTCATATTGAGCTTTGTATTCTTACATTGGTTGGATTACTTTGGTGATAGTATCTCTGAGCTCATTGAATTGGTCAAATACCCAAGTGTTTTCATCGGGAAGCTCACGTTTGTCTTCTGGATTTGGGTCTTCTGGTCTGTAATCTGGTCTGCCAGTACTCTTGAGGAACATCTTGGCATTGGTTTTGAAAAGATGTGGAAGGAGTTTTTGTTCAACTTGATTGATCTCTTGGAGAGATTTGATACCATTATCAAAAATGGACAAGATTGAAATAACAACTTCGTTTGCTGGAGTGCTGTACTCAGGTCTTCCGTTTTCGCCAATTCTAAGATCAATTTGGAAAAGTGGAGTCTTTTACTTCTCAGCACCCATCTGTGCGATTTCTTCATCTGTATAATACTTATTTTTAACTTCGTTGGAGCTAACGACTTCAGTCGAGATTGGTACGAAGTAACAAATGGAAGCAACAAATCTCTTAACTGATGCTTCAGTCATGTACAGAAGAGTATCCTGCATCACAAATCGAGTCTGAGTGAGGAATTTCTTAAGCTTGCCCATTTCGTAAGCTTCTTTGGAGGTCTCGTTAAGGCTGTACCATGGCTTTCCGAACTGGGAGCTGGAAGCAACATCCTCAGCAAAGTTGGTCTTGATGATGTCCTTGATCTTGTTGACCCATGTTTCCTTGAGGTAGTATGAGATCTGACTGGTGGATGACTTTTGGATTTGTTTGAACTCTTGCACTTTCATTGATTTTGTGATGTTTGGGTTGTAGATGTCTTTAACGAGAACGTCGTTGCACTCTTTTCTGATCTCTTGCATGGCTCTGATCGATTGATCTTTGTTCAAAATGGAGTTGAAGCAGAAGTTGGAGAATTGCTCTGGGAAGTTGTGTGGTGGAATGGTGATCATACCGTAATATGGAGGAAGTTCCTTTGGCTTCTCAGCTGGAAGAGTAAGTGGTCCAGAGATGAGGTTTGGTCCATTAGTGCCCAAATGTTTATCGAAGATGATTTTGTTCATGGTTTTGGCAAATTCGAAATTAACTTCACTGAGAAGAGTAGTGGTATCTGAAGAGCTCTTTCCTCTCAATTGCTTTGTGTTTTGGGTCATACTCAAGATTCTGTTGACTTCATCGTTGTCGATTTCTGGGATTTGATGTGTTGGCATGTTTTCGATATAGAAGTTGTATTTGATGAGAGAATCAGCCATGACTCTGGAGTCATAAGCAACCTTGAATCTTTTGGCGAATTCTCTTGGGTCCTCATCATCGAACAAGATTTGGATTCTATGAAGTCTGCACTTTTCTTTGGTGTTCTCCCAGTAACCTTCATATCTTTCAGATTGAAGGAGATATTTTTGGATCTTAAGTCTTCTCCAGTAACAGAGGCCATCTCTGTCTGTCCAAAGACCTTGCGCTGGAATCTCGGTCTTGACCAATCTTGGCATGGATTTCTTGCCTTCTGACTGAGCGTCTGCAACTGGTGAGCCATCACCCTCGACGGCTTTTCTGGTAGTGTTAGTTGGGGTTGGTCTATTTCTTTTGATTATCATCCAGTCTTTTGGTGCTCTTGAGTCAAGCTCTTTGTTGTCAAATGCTTCAAGTGGTAACCATCCACCTGGTGCTTTGTTTGGGTTTCTGAATTCAACTCCTTCTTAAAGGAGAAGTTCTTCAACGTTGAACTTCTTGAAGTCTTGAACTTCAACTTAATCTTGTCTCTTTTTGACAACTCCGAAGGTCTTTCTGGTTGGTTGCTCGGACTCCTTCTTCTTTTCCTGAGGTGGTGCCTGGTATCCATGAGGATTAAACCTTGGAATGGTTGACGCTGGCGTCTACTTTTGAAGCAAAAGGCCTGCCCTGTTGCCTTCACGGCTTGGGTTGCCTTAGCTATCATTACTTTGATAGTTCATCTTATACTGAGTTTGCTAGCTTAGTAAGTTTTCA
>Ga0138266_1303696_pt1 | contig 13035 bp, 2 predicted proteins | sample RNAB_120151118_FD_105244 | JGI IMG/M metagenome (GOLD analysis project Ga0138266, IMG submission 105244) | Metatranscriptomics of polar marine prokaryotic and eukaryotic communities from Palmer Station, Antarctica after 192hr light incubation... | ecosystem: Environmental > Aquatic > Marine >... | reverse complement strand
CGTCGTCAGCAAACCATCCTTCGACAGTCATGTCGAATTTGACTTGCTCTATGCCAACAAAGCTCACTGCCGTCATGGCAATAAAAAATAACCAAACTATCCATTTGAAACGACGCAATTGCTCGGGAACCGACTCAAAGTAGCTATTCATAGCACTCATCGAATTATTCATTTTTATTCCTGCCTATTTTTTTTGTTGGCTTTTTTCGCCGCTCGATTCACTGTTTTGGCGATATCCTTAACAGGTTTAGCGTCAATCAAGGTGAAGTGAGTTGCATTGATTTTCTCAATGCTCATGGGCTTAACCAACAATTGGTCCCAACCATAGTCCAATGGCAGATTGGTGTAACCATCAACAGCATTAAACAGTGTCACATCAAGCGCCTTGTCTAACTTACCAGGTTTGTAACTTCGACAAGCCTGTTCACTGGCTTGAGATACCCTGTATGTTGCCAAAAACTGCGCTTTGGGTAACGCCATGCCATTGGCGAGCAAAATGTCATACAAGAACTCTCCTCGTTGGGATACTTCTACTGCCTCAAGCTGCTCTAAACTCAATTCCAACTGACCGCCGAGAGTATGCACTAATTGTTTGAAGACATCTATTGTCTCGCTCAATTCATTCGGGCCTTGTACCAGTGGACTAACGCTGTCCAACATATACAAAGCAGCGACCTTGTCGCCGTGCTCAAGTAATTGTCTGACCATTTCATAGGCCACGATACCACCATTTGAATAGCCCAAAATACGATATGGGCCTTTGGCTTGAATGGTTTTCATCGCTTCAATATTAATAACGGCCATCTCTTGAACTGATTTTAACACTGGCGTCACGGTATCTAATCCTACCGATTCAATGCCATAAAACGGTTGAGTTTCACCACAAGCCTGACTCAACTGTTGGAATGACAAAATACTGCCATCGGCACCCGGAATAGCGAATATTGCCCGTTTGCGACCTTTGGCCTGCATTGGGATAATGATTTGGTCAACAATCTGTTCACGGGTCTTTGCAACAGCCGTGATATTGTCATGAACCTGCCCTTCCAATTCGGCTACCCGTTGTTGAGTCACGATCAACCGTTCAACCTGTTGAGCATAAGTTTCAACCACATATTCTGAAAACGAGCCTATTTCTGGATACTTATACAACACACTGGGCGACAGATTAATGCCAAACAATTTATCGGCATTGTTGATCATTTCTGCCACACCAATAGAATCAAAGCCCAACTCTAAAAAGTCCAGGTCAGGGGCCACTTCATCAATGGGGATATTAAGTAACCGTGCGGTCTGATGTTTAAAGAACATTTCAACCCTTTCAACGTCTCCCATGGGCAACGACTCAACCGTTGTTTTACCATCGCTGAGATAGAAATAATAATCTGCTGCCTGGGGCGCTGACTCAACCACATCAGCCACTTTACGGCTGGTGTCGGTATCAGAAGCAACGCCAGAGCCGACTTTGGCCTTTTGCTCCTGACCAATAAACTCAACCCAGTAACGATTTTTGGCAAAAGGATAAGTAGGCAAAGACAAACGCTGCACCGACTTGTGCCGCCATGCATTGTTCCAATCAACGACCACGCCATTGACCCATAACAGTGCCATTTGTTGCCATTGTCCGCTTTGAATGCTCTGTGTCAACTGGCTACCGGCAAGCTCTTGTGTAACCAAAGTGGCGGCTAGATTGTCTTGACTGACATTAGCATGAAAGATGCCTTTTTTCTCGTAACGCAGTTTGCCTTGCAACCCCGACTTTTTCACTATCGCCAGTTTGTCGCTCAATTCTTGTGGCGAACCGGCCACAATGGCTAAACGGTTGTCCATCGGCTCACGACCACATTGCAGGGTATAAGCCAGGTTGGTCATAAAACTCGGTTCATCTGCCGTTGCAATGACAGCCAGTAAATCGGCGACCCGGTGTTCCAAACGCGCACTATTTTTGGCCGACAACAGATACAATTGTTGTCCGGCTGCGCCAGCGTCGTCCTTGGTTTGTTTGGGTTGATACTCTTCTATCAGAATATGGACATTAACCCCACTGTCGGCAAACGAATTAACACCGGCACGCACAGGGGTATTTTCATCCCGGCGAATGTCTGCAAAATTGATGTTAGACTCGGCGATATAACAAGGATGGCTCGGATTATCGATATCGATAAAGGTATTAAGGGTTTGCTTGGTAATGGTGGCTGGAAATTGCTGATGTTTCATCGACATCGCCAGTTTGATCACCGCTGCCAGTCCATTGACCGACTCGACATTGCCGATATTGCCCTTAAGACTCCCCAGCGCACAATGTTTGGGGTTTTCCCCGTTGTTTTCAAACACATGTTTAATGCCTTCAAATTCAAACGAGTCGGCCCATTTAGTGGCATAACCGTCGACTTCAATATAGTCAATCGCCTCAGGTCCCATGCCGACTTTGTCATAACAATCACTCAATACTTTGGTGATCGCTTCGAATTTAATCTCAGAAATATCGCGGGCAAAACCACGGTTATTTTGATGAGAACACTTAATTACCGCATAAATATTGTTGTTGTCGCGCTCGGCATCTTCCAAGCGTTTAAGCACCACCGCGGCGACCCCTTCACCTCGGGTAAAACCATCGGCATTATCATCAAATACAGCTGAGGTACCGGTGGGTGATAAAATGCCATATTGTGACGAAGCAATGTAATCATCAACAAACAGGTTTAAAGAAACCCCGGCACACAAGGCCATATCACTTTGACGGTTCAACAGCGAATAATAAGCACTGTTGATGGCCAGTGCCGACGAGGCACAGTTCATATTAATCGATTCACTGGGACCACATAGGTCAAACACAAAAGACAAACGATTGGACAGGTAATAAGTTGGACTCGATGAGCTAAAAATCGGTGCGTCTTTTATTTGATCGAGGTTGCAACGTAAATATTGTTCATACTCAGAATATTCGTAACCGACAAAAACCCCTGTATTAGAACCCGCCAATGCCGCCACGTTCTCACCAGCATCTTCAAAGGCTTGGTAAGTTTGTTCCAGCAATAACCGTTGTTGTGGATCCATGGTGTTGGCTTCGGCTGTGCCAATGGCAAAAAATTCGGCATCAAAACAGTCCACAGCATCAATCAATGCGCCCCATTTCGACAAGGTCTTAAGCGGGCTCGCTTCTTCGCTGAAATGTTCACGCCAATCCCAGCGCGAGGCGGGAATTTCCCGCATGCTGTTTTTGCCTTCAAGCAGATTGTTCCAAAACGCATGATGGTCATCGGCATCGGGGAAACGACAACTGATCCCAACAATGGCAATATCGGCTGTCGTTTTGACAGCCATATTCAAATTAAGGCTATCGGCAAACGAACCTTGTCCAGACAAGCCATAATTGTGCATCAATTGACTGGCATGACCGCCTGCGGCTGCTTCAATGACCGCATCAACCGAAGCAAATGACTGTGCCGACAAATCAATGCCATGTTTTTGACGCACAAACGCCACAGCCTGTTCAACTGACTGCGCCCCGCCTTCTCCCGACACACGAAAGGCCTCGGTGCCTTCGGTTGCCACCGCTTGGGCGGCCTCACTGGCGGCTGAAGTATCCGTTTGGGCCAGTAATGTATCAACCAGGTCCGACAATTGATTAATGGTATTAACCTCAGAGAACTGTGCGGGTGTCAATTCAATGTCAAATTGTGTTTCAATGTTTTCCATCAACTCCATCGCAATCAAAGAATTGATACCAAAAGTTTCGAAATCGGAATCGATATCAACATCATCAGCAGGGATCTTCAAGGTGCTCTCAATAAGCCCCATCACTGCATCAAGTGTATCTAAATCTGTAACAGACATGTTAGGCTCCTCCAGCTTGGACGTTTTGCAAGTCAGCTTTTAATAACATTTTGAGTCGTTCCACTTCTAATGGGTCAACGACAGTTGCTGAGGTGGTTTTATTGGCCGTTGGGTTGGCCGTTGATGGGCTCAACGGTGTATCCTTTTTCTCTTCGGGAACTTCGAGAACTTCTGGCTCAAAGAAAAATCCGGTTTCAATCAATTTCAATGCACTTTGTTTCATCGCTGCAATAATTTGCTCGACTTCTTCATCGCCATGCTCGGTGGTTAAGAAACAGTTGCCTGAGGTAGACGTTTCTACACCCGCCAGTTTCAACAACACCACAAATAGCTCACGGTTAACCCCAAACTCATCATCATCCACTTTAAAGCGAAATAACGAGCTGAAGTAATCAACCACCATCGGCAAGCGATGTTGTTTGAAAAACTGGTTCATTTCATTGGACAGATACTCAGTACGATGATTCAACTCACTCAAAAAGCAAGTGTCATAATCGCAGCGTTCGACCTTGCAGCGACTCTTAAGCTCTCTTAAAATGGCCAGACAGGCGGTTATTTTATAAGGGTTTTGGGTATGCGTACCGGCCATAAAGGTTCGTTTGAGTTTAGGCATCGAATCGTCGTCAAAACTCCAAGTCCCGCCATCGACATAATCGAGATATTTGGCCGCCCCGGCAATCACCCCGGTCGGCATACCGCCCCCAGGAATTTTACCGTAAACGCCAATATCGGGTTTAACATTGTAAAACCCTTCGGCACCACGGCAACAGGCGCGTAACCCGGTGATCATTTCATCAAAGATCAGCACCACGTCTTTTTCGATGGTCAGTTTACGCAGCTCTTTAACAAACTCTTTAGGTTGCAAGTCTGGAAAACGCGATTGCACCGGCTCACATAACACACAAGCGATATCGGCGGCTTGTTCTTCGATGATCTTCAAGTCTTCCATTTTGCCGTAATCGAGAATAATCAACTGATCGGCAAACTCTTGCAACATACCAAGACCCGGTGCCATGCTCTTACCTTTGCGGTCTCTAAAAGCAAATACAGCATCGGACAAACCATGGTAAGAGCCATCAAACACCACAATTTTCTTTTTCAATGATGCCGCTCGGGCAATACGCACCGACCACATCACCGCTTCAGTGCCTGACTGGGCAAATACCACCCGTTCATGGCCTGTAATTTCGCCAAACAGTCTGGCCGCCTCAAATAAGTCTTCACTGTATCCCACCAATGGCGCGCCCAACTCCAACCGTTCGGCCAGCGCTTTTTTCATGAATGGCGGTTGATGACCAAACAGGTTCACCCCGTTATCACCGGCAGTATCAATATAACGGTTACCGTCGACATCATACATATAAGGGCCGATCGCTTTTTCATAGGTCAGTTGAAATTGAATCGATTTCAACGCATTTTTCAATCCTGCGGTTTTACGCTGGTCGACAAAATACTCTTGATGTTTAAGCGCATTCGCTTTTGATGTGGGGGCATAAGCAGTCAACTTAATACCCAGCTCGGCAATAAATGCCTTATGCTCATCAGACATCGACAGTTCATGAACCGATTGCAACAGTGGCGGTAACGACTCGCTCACCGCTGACGCTGCATCATCGGCCGGCAGAGGTTCTAATTTTTGTTTGATTTGGCTCAGAAATTGATTTTTATCCTGTTCAGACAAACTATCGAAGCTCTGCATCGCCTCTTGCTTATCAATCCTGTTAGACAGAATATCGTCAATCACTGCATCAACTGTAGTTGTGGTTGTCATCTTTTTCTCCTTTAAAAATCTGTTCTAAGATCTCTTCGAGTGCATTGCTAGTCGCCTCATCTTGACTGATTAGTTCACTTGGTGATGAGGTTTGGCGCTGGTATATATCATCCAGCAGTTGTTCTAATTCGTTTTCGCGATGTTGCTGGGCTAAAACAACAGCGCTATTATTCAATTGCAATGATCGCAGTGCCAAGCAAACCTTGCCCTTATCGTCCATCACATCGATATCAATGACATGATGTTGATCGGCACTGGTATAACCTCTGGCATATCTGATCCATGCCGAGAGTTGTTCGGTACAAGGAGCGTGTAAATTAATCTGTGCCAACGATAACACTGTTGCTAGCTGTTTAGTGTCGTCGACCATCAATTGACAGGCTTGGAAAAGCCCATCAATGAGTTGCGGGTAAAAATCAAAAGTCGTCTCCTGGCCAATGGACAGCTCAGCAAAAAGCTGTTCGTTGCCAAAATAAAGCGTATCGAGTTGTTGATAGCTGCTGCCATGCTCTACGCCCAACGCCTTGATGGATTGATAAATATCGGCTTTGGCCATTTGACCGTCGCTCATTTGTCGCTTGATCTGAGCAACATCCATGGTGATTGGTTTATCCGCTGCCACTGTAGTGCCAATGGTCGCTTTATGATGCACCAGCGCTTGTTCACCCTCCATGGTATAGATATCAATGTTGGCCTGCGCACCACTGGCAGCAAAGACTTCAATATTGAGCTGTTGGTCCTGGCTCACTTGCTGCTCGGTGTTATTGTTCGGCCAGCTGATTGCTTTGAGTACAATCGGCTGTTCATCACCCAAACCCAGGGCATCTTTACCAGCAACCGCGGCCATGGCAATATAAGCGGCCGCCGGTAAAGTTTTACGGGCTTGACCTTGACCGTCGGTTTGATTAAGCAGATGATCGGCCAACCAGGGTTCTTTACCGTTAAAGGTTGTACCATATCGTTGCTGACCCAATACCGAGATGTTGGCGTGTACCATAGGGTGCAAATAGGCCGCTTGTTTGTCAGCGGGGTTGCCCGCAGAGTTTTGGATATCTATCCAATGACGTTGACGGGCAAAAGGATAAGTCGGCAAATGCAATCGTTGGGGTATCAAACCATGAGCATAAAGATCAACCCAGTCGATTGCTGCCCCCTTAACCCATACCGACATCAACGGTTCCAGCGCTGCGCCCATAAACCATTGTTCTACCGGTGAGTCCAAATCGCCCTGACTGTCGAAAATGCCAAACAAGCTTTCATCACCGACACTTTTATTAATATTGCCATGGTAAATGTGCTGTTGCGCACTGCGGTGATCATGAATATAAGCCTCAAATCGCTCGATCGCCTGTTCAACTGAATCGGCAGTAAAAGCCAAGCGTTGATTCATCACGTCTCTGCCCACTTGTAAGGTGTAGGCAAAATCAGCCAGATTTGGTTTTTCGGTTTTCAAGTGATCAACCATCAATTGGGCATAAGCTTTAAGCCGCTCTTCGTTGCGTGCCCCCAGCACTATCACCTGTTTGCCTTCAACTAATGTGTCTGGTGTTGTGTTGAAATACTCTTCAAGCACGACGTGGGCATTGGCGCCACCCCAACCGAATGAGCTAACCCCGGCTCTGCGCGGTAGTATTTTGCCACTGGCATCGGTTGGTGCCTGCCAGTCAACGGTTTCATCGACGATATAAAATGGGCTGTCTTGTAAGTCAATATAAGGGTTTTGGTTTTCAAAGTGCAACAGCGCCGGGATCTTCCGGTGTTTGATTGACAACAACACTTTTAACATACCCGCCATGCCCGCTGCAGGCTCCAGATGACCAATATTGGTCTTAACGGCACTAAGCCCCAAATGCGGTTTGACTGGCGCATCTATGTTAGATGCGGCATATAAATCGACAAAGGCTTTTTTTAGCGCCTGAATTTCAATCGGATCACCCAAGCTTGTACCGGTACCATGACATTCGATGTAACCCACCGTCGTCGGGTCAACTTGTGCTTTGGTATAAGCTTCAAACAACAGATCGGCTTGCGCTGTGGGGTTAGGCGCGGTCAATAAGCTAACCTTACCACCATGGTTTTCTGCGGTAGATTTAACGATGCCATGAATCGGATCGCCATCGGCCTCGGCCATCGCCAAAGGTTTAATAAACACAGCTCCACAACCTTCACCACGCACGTAACCATTGGCATCTTGGTCGAACGTCTTACATTTACCATCAATACTGAGCATACCTGCCGAGCTCAGCGAAATATGGGCGATCGGAGTTAACATCACCTGCACCCCGCCCACCAGTGCCATATCAGAACTGCCTGTATGAATCGATTCAATTGCCCGGTGTAATGCCACCAATGAGCTTGAACATGCCGTATCAAGTGGGGCACTGGGGCCACGTAAGTTAAACAAAAATGAAATACGGTTGGCCAAAATCGAATGAGAGTTACCCGAGGCTGAATAACCGTCGAGCGACATTTGACTTTCACCAAGTATATCAATGTAATCTTTAGAGGAAGCCCCGACAAACAAGCCAGTTTTGGTTCCAGACAAGTCACTCAACTTGTGGCCCGAATCTTCCACGGCTTGATAAGCGGCTTCAACAAACAAGCGCTGCTGCGGGTCCATCATTTGCGCCTCACGCGGTGTAATGCCAAAGAACATTGGATCAAACTTATCCACTGCCTTCATAAAACCACCCCAGTGAGAATTTGACTTATTGACCTCTTTGATTGGGTCGCCGTCATAATCTTCCCAGATCCAGCGATCACGCGGGATGTCGGTCACTAGGTTACGCTCGTTAACCAGGGCATCCCAGAACTCATCCAAATTGTCACATTGGGGCATGGTGCCACTCATACCAACAATGGCGATGGGTCGTTCGACAAAACGCCGTTCAAATGACAGACCCGAACCTTGAGTGCTCTGAACCTGTTCGGTTAACGCACCCCAGCCTTTATTGATGGCCAGCGGCGCATCAACATCTGCGCTGATCACATTGGTCGCAACGGCCGCAGCTTGAGTCGTCACAGTGCTTGTTACTTTGGTATCACCGCCGCCCAGTTGATGGTACTGCTCGGCTTTTCCACTGTGTTCGGTAATAATGTATTTGCTGATCTCACTGATGTTGGGATATTCAAAAAACGTTATTGGGGTCAGTTCAGTCTGGTATTTACTATTGACCTCATTGGCAAACGAGGTCAAACCGATAGAATCAAAACCCAGATCCAATAATATAGTGGTGAGATCAACATCACTGGCATCGACTTTAAGCATTTCCATGACGATGGCACTGAGTTTATTTTGCACCAAAGCGGTTAAGTTGCCCCCAGCATTGGCCTGGCGGGCTGGCGCACTCTCTTTATTGGCCACCACTTCAATCGCTGCGGGTTTTTCGGCAATGCCCCAAGCCTGTTCAATTTTTTCCTGCACCCCTTCGAGCACCGCAAGATGGGCATGAGGTAACAACAACCCTGTGGCAAACCCTTCAAGGCCGACGCTGGTCGTCAGTGGTTTAATACCCAGGTTACGTCTAAAGAATAGCTCAGTTTGCTCATCGAGTTTCATGCCACCATCGGCCCACAACGACCAGTTGACACTTAAGGTTTTACCACTGCGCAACCCTTTGGCCGTTAGTTGCTCACGGGCCGCAGCAAACGAATCCATATAATGATTGGCATAGGCATAATCACATTGTCCGGCATTGCCACCAATTGCAGCCAATGAAGAGAACATCACCATCCATTCGAGCGGATCGTCTTGGGTTAACCGATCTAAGTGATGAGCACCGTATACTTTGGGTGCGATCACCTCGGCCAGTTCGGTTTGAGTTTTATTTTTAACGTAAGAATCTCGCAATACACCAGCACTGTGGACAATACCATCAAGCGAACCAAAGGTTTCGCGGGTTTGTTCAATGAGTGCTTTGGCCTGTTCGAATTGACCAACATCTGCCGCCACATAAAGCACCTTAGCACCGAATGATTCGAGTTGTTGCAATTGGGCTTTTCGCTCATCCGATAATGCTGAACGACCTGTCAGTACCAAACGGGCCTGACATTGCTCAGCCAGATATTGGGCAAAAATCAATCCCAAACCACCGGCACCACCGGTGATCAGATAAACACCGTGCTGTTTAAGCGGCAATTGATTGTCAACCGCAACCGTTGAATTAACTTTTTGCAGCTGGCGTACCTGGCGCTGACCTTGTTGATAACGGACCAATAACTCATCGCTGGTGGTGAGTTGGCGCTCTTTGAGCACCACATTGACCATGCTGCTCATAGTTGGCTGGTCTTGTTGTACCTCAACAACCCGGGCTGTCGCTTTAGCGTTTTCGAGCAATACCGACTTAATGAAAGCCACAACCGCTTCGTTATGTGGTTGCGGTGCATCTAATGTTGACTGATACAAGTACAACAACTGCGCCTGGTTGATTTGTTTGCATTTAATTAATGCCTGAGTCAGTGCCAGTAAGGCATGAACCCCCAACCCCAGCACATCATCGAGGTAATGTCCACTGATATCGGTTTGGTCTAACACCGGTGCCATCGCTGTGGCAAAAACCACCGTATCGAACGACCAATGCGTTTTTTGCAATGCCTCAAGCAACGCGACGTGGTCGTCAAGCGACGTCATATTAACCTGATAACGTAACGGCTGGGCATCTAAACCTTCAAACTTATCACCGGCAACCACAGAAACGACAGACTGACCGGCTCTGGTTAGCTGCTCGGCCAACTGATGGCTGGTGCCAAACACCAATATACCACCTAGGGCAGGCTTAACCTCAACGGGCAGTGCTTTGGGCTGCCATTGATGGCTGTAAAACAACTTTTTAAATGACGCGTCATCGTCGCCTGCTTTGGCCGGCTTTTGATGCACATCGGTTAATGGCACACCGATAGATTCGGTTATACGCACCAATATCTTGCCTTGTGGATCTACAAGCAAAATATTTTCTTTGCTCAGCTCAGACTGATTGTTGGCGACTTTAGTGACATAACTGTAACACTCGGTGGTTAGCGGTTGCAGAATTTCAACTTTAGTGATGGAATAAGGCACCATCATTTTACCATCTTGTTTGCCCATTTGCGCCGCAACACCGGCTTGCAATGCAGCATCAAGCATCGATGGATGGAGCTCAAAACAATCGAAGTCCCCTTGGCGCACGGCGGGCAGTTGCAGTAAACCAATCACTTCATCATCGTTGCTCCAAACATGTTGTAATACCTGGAAACTTGGCCCATATTCTAACCCTAACTTTCTAAACAGTGGATAAGCTTGCTCGCCAGTGATGGTATTAGGACAACGATCCACTATTTCACTAATATCAATATATTCGGCTGGTTGGGCCAAATCGGCCTCAGTAGCATAAGTGAGTTTACCCTGAGAATATAATTGTCGCCCACTTGAGTTTTCACTGAACACTTCATACTGTACGGCCTGCCCATTGGGTTTTAACTCAATCTGCACTGGATTAGGCTGGCCGTCAGCAACTGTCAACGGCGCTAACCACAAGACATTACTGATGCTTTGTACCTTAGCATCAGCCGCCACATGGGCCGCCTTGCGGGCAAGCTCCAAATAAGCCACCCCTGGCAACGTGGCAATATCTGACACCAAATGATCGGACAACACAAAGTCACTGGTCGCGAAGGTCTTATTGAATAGTTGGCGTGAAAAAGTAGACTGGTTGCTGTCGATTAAAGGGTGTATTGCGCCACCAGCCAATGCCAGGGTTGGTGCACCTTCAACCACCTCGGCGATCCAATGACGTTTATCGGCAAATGGGTAGGTCGGCAATGATATCCGTCGTGCCTGGGTATCACCTTGAAAACCCTGTAAATCGCTGAGCAATCCATCAATCCACAATTGCGCCAACTTCTTCGGTTCACGACGTTGTGACAATAACTCAATAAAACTGTGCTTTTCAGCCTTGCTTAACATTTTAGTCAAACCCTGAGCATTTTTGCTGTGACCGACGATCACGCTGTCATGTTGCTCTGAGGCAATAAACTTGGCCAGTTTTTGAGTCAGGTCATGATTGTCTTTGGCGATGATGGCCACTCGATGTTCAAACGACTTACGGCCCACCTGTAAGGTGTAAGCCAAATCACTAAATGATACCTGATCATCAATAAAATCAGCCAAGCGGCTGGCCATTTGTACTAACTGTTCTTCATTGCGCGCCGACAAAGGTACGATTTGATACTGACCAGTGCGGGTTTCTGTTTGTTGTACTGGATACTGTTCAAGCAATATATGGGCATTGGCGCCACCGGCACCAAATGAACTAATGCCCGCACGTAATGGATAAGTCACCCCATCGATGGTTTTCGGTTGCCAAGGAACTAACTGCTGATTGACTACAAAGGGCGAATTGGCAAAATCAATATGAGGATTTAATTCACTCGAATGCAGTGAAGGTGCCAGTTGCTGGTGTTTCATTTGCAACAATACCTTACTCACCCCAACAATCCCAGCCCCTGCTTCCAAGTGACCAATGTTGGTTTTAACCGAGCCGATAGCACAACTTTGATTGTCTACCCGATACTTCGAAAAAGCATCAGTGAGGCCTTGAATTTCAATCGGATCGCCAAGTTCAGTACCGGTTCCATGGGCTTCAATATAACCTATGGTACGCGGGTCAATATCGGCTTGTTGTAACGCCGTCACGATCAGCGCAGTTTGAGATTTTGGATTTGGCACCGTGTAACCGCTGGTACGGCCACCATGGTTAACTGTCGCCGCTTTAATGATCCCGTGAATATTGTCTCGGTCTTTAATCGCCGCACTCAGCGGTTTAAGCAGCAATGCCCCCACCCCTTCACCAGCGACATAACCATTAGCAGTAGCCCCAAAGGTCCGGCAATAACCGTCGGGAGACAAGGCGCCACCGCCATTATTGATATCAAATTTATGTTGATGCAAGTCGAGATTGACACCACCGACGATGCTCGCCGAACACCGACCTTGTTCTATGGCTTCACAGGCGAGATAAATCGCGGTCAAACTCGAAGAACAGGCAGTATCAAGGCTTAAACTGGGGCCATTAAAGTCCATCCAAAATGAAATTCGGTTGGCAATACTCCACAAAAACGAGTTGGGGCTTAAATCGTTGCCCATTAACTTTTGCTCGACCCCTACCATTTGATACATTGCCCATACAGCCCCGACAAATACACCAATGTCGCGGTTTTGCCCTTCAGGTACAATGTTTTGCGGATAATATCCTGCATCTTCGAGTACTTCGTAGGCAACTTCGAGCATCAAACGCTCTTGTGGATCAAGTACCTCGGCTTCTCGCGGAGAAATATTAAAGAACAGTGAATCAAACTTATCAACATCGTCAATAAAACCACCACGATATTGTTTAGAAAACGAATTTTGTATACGTTTTTCAATTCTGTCTTGGGGCAAGTCAGTAATACTG
>Ga0138266_1410982_pt1 | contig 13584 bp, 1 predicted proteins | sample RNAB_120151118_FD_105244 | JGI IMG/M metagenome (GOLD analysis project Ga0138266, IMG submission 105244) | Metatranscriptomics of polar marine prokaryotic and eukaryotic communities from Palmer Station, Antarctica after 192hr light incubation... | ecosystem: Environmental > Aquatic > Marine >... | reverse complement strand
GGACAATATGCTTTATATTTATAGACCAGAATCCAAAATCTCCATAGCCAGCTTTATGTACTTGTCCACCAAAGGGAAATCTAGCTCTATCAGCTTACCAAGGATCTCTGCGCTTGCCACATCTTGCACCGCCACGAGTCTTGTTCGTAGCTCATTCAAAATCAATTCAGCAGCCGCATTGGAGTTTGTGGCCAGGGTAATAATGGTGAGTCGCTTGAGATCAAGTAGCTTTGTGCCCATGTTAATTCGCTCATCAAGAAGAGAGCGTATCACATCAATTGTAATTGTATGCTCAGATTGAGACATGTTTGAATTCAATATAGCGAGCAAGAGCGACAGTATGTGGCATGTAACGTTGCTGGAGCAGATGGAGCATGGTGTTGGTACGTATGAGAAGGGGTTCGCAAACGGAACTTGGGGGCCAAAATCTGACAAGGAATCTTTGTTCAGGCGATTCCATGCATCAATCCTGCGATTCAATTCGTAGCATTCTCTCTCTGCTTCACGCATCTGGGAGTAAAGTTTATCGCACTCATCCACTTGAGAACGGGGAGACTTGTCGCCCTTTCGGCCACCTGTCTTCCTGCTATCATCGCCACCCCTACCAGAACCATCACCACGAGAGCTCCTGCCGCCATCCCCTGCATTATCACTACTCCCGGGCACAGTACTGCGAACTCTGGCGTGTATATTTGCAACGAGACGGCTAAGAGGATCTCCCGCGCCGCCGCCGCCGCCAACACCAAGAGAACCAAACAAACTATCGTCAGCGTCTTCCAAGAAATCTATTCCAGCGGAGGCACCACCCAGGGCACTATTCTCGGATCGCAATTGCCTTGCCAAGCTGATCAGGGACCTTGCCTTATTAGCTGCTGACAACCGATCGGCCCCTCGAGACGACGGTCCTGATCCAGAAGCAGCAGGTTTGGAGTCACTATCATCGCCCCCTGAACCACCACTTTTTGGCAAGTTCCCAAGAAACGCACGTTTCAAAGAGGAGCCATATGTAATAAGTTCTTCTAGATCTTCGTTGTTTCTTCCACGCTTTCGGAGGAGCATTTTCTTTTTCAGAGAATTCTTCATGTCACCTTGCCTCTTGTTTGCTATACGAATCATAGCCATGCTCGTACCAAGCCCTGATTCGTCAAGTATTGCAACCGCATTTAAAGCAATACCAACAGTCGCTTCGTAGTTGAATCCTCCAGACGCACAATAACCGCATTCAACACAGAGAAAGGCGTCAAGACGATCGTAGTTGATGTGTCTGCATTTTCGACATTGGAATGCAACTTCCCCACAATTTCCACAGACTCCATGAGCGTTGTTGACCGTTCTCGTGCATCGTGGACAATGCAGGATCAACGAGCCATCCGGAGCCCTCATTCCACCAAGCTTCTCATGAAACTCCAAGTACTCGAACTTCAAGTTAGCAGCTATGATGGGATTTTTCAGCTTCAAGGACGCTTGGGTGGACCCCCGCGCAAGTGAAAGCGTCCCGCATCTCTGCCAAAGATGAGAATAACCATCACTCTTGAGATCATTAACGTCACTAACTTGCCGAGGCGTGAAGTACACAGCAACCTTTTGAACTAACCTTCCACGGGGATCACTAACTGTAACATGCACCTCAGACATCGCAACCCGAAACTTCAGTTGAGTGTATGATGAGAATTCTGAGCTCACAGTAGCTGCAGTCGATGCCTCTAGGCGGCTCCGTTGAAAAGGTCTGACTTGGTCAGGTAAGAAGCAAGCAGGTGCGACACTCTCAGTAGAAGAGCCCTCTGGACTGCTGCCAGAGCAGATTGATTTATCTTTGTTGGATGGCTGTTTGTGGCAATGAATGCAATTTGACAGGTCAAAATACTTCTTGCCCCCTGAATCTGCTTCGATGTCCGTGACGGCAACGGGAGAATGTGTTTCTTTACAGCACATGTTTCCTGTTGTCATCTGAAGAAGAAAAGATGAACAAACGCAAGAAAAAACATGCTTCAAGTCCATTTCTGAACCATAATCAGTTATGAAGGCTTGGAGTAATAGCACGAAGTGCTTCGAGTCTCCTCCAAATTTGCCAACTCCTCGGAACGGGCCGTCTATCAATTTATTGACCAAGTGATTTTGCTCGGGTAGGGGGAATTTAGATACTAGTTTGTGTGCAACATTACTTGCTCGAAGTCGCAATTCTGACGTGCGGCCACGGAGAACTAACTGTGTGATGAAAGCATGCATATCATCAATAGTCAAGCTTTGTAGAAGCGACAGCTCTGGATCAGAGGAATCGGTGTGAGAATTAGAGGGGTAAGCTCCAGATGGACCATCCTCGTCGGTTCCATCCAATTCGTCCTCCATATTGCCAGCATTTTCATTAGAAAGTGCAATGTCGATTAAAGTCAACACTTTGCATTGATTTTGTCCTTTCAAGCAGCAACCGAGCCACAACAAGGACACTATAGGTGAGCGTTTGAAAATGTCTTCAAGAATGCCATCAGTGGGTGCTTGTTTGGTGCTTGTGGTACTTGTGATTGCAGCAGAGAGGCCGCAGAACTGTCTCCAGTTGCGCCCACGAGCCTTAGTTACTTCGAGCAATTCATCAAGGACAGAACAAATGCTCTCTTCGTTTTTGATGGAATAACAATCTTCTGATATAAGATCTTCTGTTCCTAGCAGCATGCCTGGTGTAGAAAGTGCCCCGAAGGTCACTTCCTCACCCCTCCAGTGTTTGCCGCATTGCCTTGCCTGTTCCCGCACGATCACTGACGTGTGAAGAATGTCAAGGCTCTGCTGAACAAGTTTTTTGAACTGAAAGCCGAATACATGGTGATCTCGAACGCGGTGGTATATATGCCGCCTGCCTCCACACAACCTTTGAAGCATCTTCTTTGCAAAAAACGGAGTTGAGTGGATACACTCGTACTAATAATCTCACACAGGATCGAAAACCATTCTTTTGACCAACCATTATCACCGGGGGCAATGAGTGATAAGAGAGTTAAAATTGATCGCAGAAGGGCATGTTTGTGCGTGTCAATTTCAAGCACGCTGGATGCCGCTGGAGAACTGTCTGCATTTTGACTGCGTTTCAACGGACCGAATTTCTCCCTGCTAAGGTTGCATCCATCTTGTTTCTCGCACAGTTGATCGCTCTGGGTTCTGAGAGAATCAAAAAGCACGGTCTGGTTGCATCCTTCGTTTGATTCAGAAGGAGCGTCTTGATTATCTTCGATTCGCCTAAACTGTAATCCCACAATTTTAACAAGTTGCTCTTGCAAGGGAGAAGATGCGACATTGTTTTCACTAAACACTTTTGAAAGAGCAGACTGCAAAGTCGGTGAGACATCCGTGTCGTCGTCATCCATAAATTCCCCGTCGTCTGGGGCTGAATCCATGCCGTCAGATGAGGATCCAGTATTCCCAGAACGACCAGTCTCGGTTCCATCAGCCCATTTGAAGTATTTACAACGTTGACGTCGCTCAAGACCACACACGTAAAATCTACGATCCTTGTGAACGCCGTGCGAGCAGCGCCTTCTTACAGCCTTCACGCCATGGGTGTCACAAATAAAACGTGGATCTGTCTTATCTTTGCGGTTTAAAGCGGGTTCGCCATCTTTTTCCTGACCCACAGATACCGAAGATATATTCGACATTGGGTCACTCGTGAGGTCACTTCTCTGGAGTACTAAACAAGCAAGGGTACGAAGACAAACAACTAGCTTGCTGTGCTTCTGCTCCGAGGAAGAACTGGAATCTCCCGCATAAGAATCATTTACCACCGCTGCAAAAGCCAGTGCAACCTCCTTCCCTCTTTTTGCTTTGCGCTCTTCTGTTTCAGATTTGAAAACAAGGTCAAGTACTAGTTGATAAATGGGGTACGAGTGCGACAACACATCGGAGGCATTTTCTGCAGATAAACACTTTGCTGACAAGTTGAGCAATTGCGTGAAAACCTGAGATTTGAAATCTTCAATTGATTTTCCGCCGTCGTTGTCACACATCATTGGCTCTCCGTCTTGGTCCTCCATGCTCATTTTGATGGCTGCCTGCAGCGCAGCTGAATCATCGTCCATGAGGTCTAGCGCCTGTGGTAATTCGGCAGCCTTCTTGGCCTCGGTCGCTTTCCGCTCTTCTTCTTTTTGTTCCAAGCTAGGAATGGCAATTTTCTTTTGCCCCATTTGCAAAATCGTTGCGCAGGTCATTTCTTCGTTGTTCACATTCAACGTCTTCCCTGATATCACAACGGGATCATTGTTGGTGTGAGCCCGTGCGAAATTCGCACCTTCGTCAAAGCATTGTTTGCAGAGATCGATGTCAAGTTCTCCTCCAAGAGTGTATCTTCGTCCAGTGATGGGAAAGGCCTTGCAAGAATCGCATTGATAGGTGATGAAGTGATCTTGTGAAGCCGTGTCGGGTTTTTCTGGGGTTACTTCTGTGCATTCCCCGACCACGATATCTGATACGGCATTGCAACAGGCTCTGACAACTTCGGAATCCGACGATCTGAGCAAATCCGTAAGTGTTCCGAAATTTGCAAAAGCCACTGAATCAGAGCCAGCAATCTCCAACAAAACGAGCTCGGTGACAAGATGGGTGGACTGAAAGAAATCAAGATCCTCGGTATTCCCAGCCCTACACAAGTCCAAAATCTGCTTGCTTTTTGTTGCTGGCGATACCGTCGCCAGTCCATCGGCAATAATGTCAAGCACCGCCTTCTTGTAATTCTCTCCACGCACTCGAGCAATGCTTATGGCCGAATGGAGACACATACAAAGCAACTCGACACAGTGATGGACCAGTCCAACTTTTTTGGACGGTTCGGAATCTGTCAGCAGTGCAGCCTCAATAAAACTGTGTACCCGATCCAGGGAAACAATCGAGCCACGAAGAGTAGCTTCATCAATAAAATACTGACGCGCTGCTGTATCACTTTCGATTTCATTCAACAGCACTATCGTTCGATCCCTAAGCGACCCCTCCTTACTCTCGTCCAACGCAGTTCTTTCGATAATGTTCTTCAGAATTCCCCTCCTATCGGCACTTAAACTCTCCATTGTATCATGCCCAAGAAATCTGCCTAACGAAGTTAGCGATTGAATGCTCGAAAGGAGCATGCCGGTGCCATCTTCCTTGTCAACCGGTAGAAAAGAAGCGGCATTACCTATTGTTTTCCGAGCTGTCGAATTGTAACCGGTCGAAAGAAATGCAAGTTCCTCTCTCTCTTTTGCGTAGACTTCGATAGAGTCAATGAGCGGACAGGTTGACGGGTCGTGGCAAGGCGAGATCCAAATTGTAACAAAGCCATTTCTCTGAGAGAGAAGAACTTCCTCGTCTGTCAGAGGAAAATCGTACCATCTCTTGACGCTCTTTTCCATCTTGATAGTTCTTCCCATTATGACAACGTGGTTCGGTATCAATTCAGGCATGGAACCAACAAGGACTCTAACGGCAACAATGACAAGATCCTTTTCGGGTACTGCAGTTTTTGTCACCGGATTTTCGGTGACTTGTAACTTGGTACTCGTCGCCGAAGGCGTGATTCTTGTGGTAAGCGTACAACCTTCACGCGAAGGACAGATTACAAACTCGTTGTTATTCAATCCTAGCTTTTTCTTTATCAAGGTCGGGTCCCTTCCCACCATGTCACCACTGTACGTCAACTCATCAACGACATTAATGAGATTTTCAAAGATGAATATATTTGAAGTTTTGCCCGTTCGTTTGGAACTAGAAGCCTTGTCGTTGCTCAACTTGCGAGAAAGAGTCGACGATTCTCCACCACCACCATCACCAACATTCATGTCTTCCCCAAAAAAGAGTATCGACTTCTCCGTAATAGCAGCAATAAAAGTTCGTTCCTGAATAGTTGCATCCTTTGATACCGATCCATCGCAGGGCAAACCAGAAGCATCCAGCACGCACGGTGCGGAAAAGGCAGCCAGGCCTAAATACGCGTAAGAAAAGTTGGAGCTGATTCCAAGACCGGCCGCACAGTTCGCCGGCCAGGCAAGTTCCTTCACCTTTACTGCATCTTCGTTGAATTCAAGGAGGAGTAATTTGGGCTGATTTGTGCGCGTGGACTTTCCGATGCAAGACACGCGGTGATAGGTGGCTTGGTTTTTCGAGACGGTGCCGAGTTCGGTCCAGTGAGTGTACGGGCCGGAAATGTCGTGCCCGTTTTCTGTGCCCAGATCTTCCGAGGATATCACGTGGGGGAGAAGCTCAAAACTGGAGCTGACGGAGCCTTCGGCATCCACAAACATGGCGACGCAACAGGAGGAGACGCACTGATAAAGAAGCAAGTTGCTTTGGTGAAGGAAACTCAGCAACAATCCCTCGCCAAAGGTTGTGGACGTCGACTTGGAGGGCAAGGGATTGCCACCGCAGTACCGACGGATGCCGGCGGAGGGGAACGACACACCGGCACCGCATTCAATGTAGCTTTCGCCCTGATCTTCCAGATCGCCGCTTTCGTCGATGGATAGATCGATAAAGTTTATTTTTCCCGTATCAAGAAGTATGGCCAACTTCGTACGAATTCCCGTATACGAACTACCCTCTCTCCCACCCTCCTCCGACCCCGACGAACCGGCGCACCGCATCAGCACCGCGGCCCGAATCAACACATCCTCGTACGCCAACGCATAATGAGTCGTGGCCTTGCACGAATTCCCATCCGACACCCGATGTATATCATAAATGTGCACCACGGTCCCACAAACCGCAATCACATGAAGCTCCGACATCCATTCGCACTTGAGCAAATATTCGCTATCGCAATCGGCCGGCTCCAGTTGGAGTGTGAGATCCACAGTCTTCTCAATGGCATCGCACGCAGAGGAGAGGACGACGACGCAGGCTTCGGAGGCACCCCATACCAACAGGTGTCGATCGTTGGTGGGACACAATGCCATGCCGTAGATCTGGAACGACACCCTCTCCGTGCCGAGGATGCACAGCTGCTGTCGATTCAACAGCTGTCCCCCCGATGACGATCCTCCCCTCTCCCCCACCCTCTCGGCATCGTCCCGCAGCTTGATGCCTCCGATGCAGAACAGTATCGACGACGACTCGGCAATGATCAAACGTCCGCGATGGTCGGACTCCATGAGCTTATTGTCGATCCTCGTACCACCCGCTTTGTTGCGGTGTTCCGCCATGGCGGCACCCCCCGGCGTTCGTAATTGGAGGGCATTGGCCTTGGCGGCACGGAGGGGAACGAAGGACCGCGTGGCGAGGGTGGTCAAGGTCAGCGGCTTGCCTCCCCGTTCCTCCATGCAGGGTGTGTTGGACCCCGTGGGGAGGACGGCGGCGTCTTGCAGAAAGGAGTCGAAATCAACTTCATGTGCGGAAGTGTCTTTGAAACAACGTTCGAACAGGCAAAAGCCGAGGGATTCGTTCCACAGCGAGCGACGCGCCTCTTCGACCATGGACTGCAAGGACTCCCTGCACTCCAAGGGGAATCGTTCCACCACCAAATCTATGAAAGCGTGAAGTCTCTTTCTTTCGTCCATTTTCGAATTCGAACATGGTGCTGCAGAGGCAGACTCATGAAGTTCCTCGTCGTCCGCATCTTCGTACAACCTTCGCGTGACTTCGTGCGGCAGGGGGGAGAGGCATTTGCACGCGCCTTCCGCTCCGCAGTCGCAGAAGAAGGAGGACTTTCGGGAGTAGGAGATGTCGCAGTTGGTTCCGTGGCAGTATCTGGCACACATGGAGCAGCATCCCTTGTCCCAGAGTAGATTACACGTGTAGCAATTATACCAGTGCTGCTCCGTAAATCCTGCTCCCGTTTCCACAAAACTACAAGTCCTAAGCACCTTCTTCCCACTCTTGAGAGCCGTATAACATCCCTTTTTTCCCGCAACAGTCTCCCCCTCCAACCTTTGCTTCTTCGTCGATCCACCATCACCACTACCCGAGGCTGCAGCCATGGGAACATCCACCGCCGTCCCCGCCGCAGCAGCCTCCGTCGTCGACGATGAAGCACCGCTCGATCTCTTATTCAAAAAATGATCCAGCGCCTCGATGAATTCAAAGAATTCCCGCACCGCATTCAAAAACTCCTTGGACAGCGGTCCATTCTCCTTTGGCTCCTTCTCTTCCCCTCCTCCCTTTTTGGCAATCTCTGCTGTGTCTGCTTTGTCGGCCGTCTCCGACCGAACGAGGTCCAAAAGAGTAGTTCCCACCAAACGCAACGCACCGAACCTCGAGGCCATGAGGCACAGCAATTGCATCAAATGAGTGCGGGAGGACAAATAAACCCACTTCTCCAAGCAGTCGGATAGATGGACGAGGACGCGGTTGCATCCTTCTCCCGCGGGGGAGTGGGTGCCCATGACCATGTGACTCAGGAGGGAGGCCAGTTTGGAGCTGTACTCGCGTCTCTCATTATCATCCGCACCCTTATCATCCTTGTCACCATTGCCATCCTCGCCTTGAATGTTGTCGATGCAGCACAAATCGTCCCGCACCAGCCGCACCACATCCCCCTCGGACCATTCGTCCAACGCCGCCACCATCGCGGGAAGGACCACCGCCTCCCTCTCCAGACCCTTTATCTCCGCACCCTTCGCCACCGAGGCGCTCTCGGTGGCGACGAGACGACGCAGAAACTCCACGATGGCCAATCGATTCTTCCGCGGCAGCAGCACGGGCCGTCCACAACCGCGTCCACGACCCAGAAACGATAAAAGTAATGTGACGACGTGGCTCTGACTCTTTCCCCAAGCTTGGAACAACCCGGATGGTGGTGCACCCTCAACTTCGTCGGAACCTCCCCCGGAATCGATGGAGGAGAGGACGTGCAGCGCATCGACGTCGGAACCGCTCGCGATGGGGCGGATGGTCACCACGGATTTGAGGCCGAGGCACGAGAGGAGTCGAGAGAGTTTGCCCTCGGTCCAAAGAGAGGATTCTTCCTTTACTTTGGAGGATGGCGCCGAGGGGGGGCGGGAGCTATCCGAGTCCGCGGTGAGGTCGAGTGCCACGTTTAGGTTATGAAAGAGTTCCTCCAGGACTTCTCCCGCCGCCACCCGTCTCCGCAATTCCTCCGGTCCGCCACTGCCACTGCCACCACCACCGGCCTCATCATCATCCCCACCACCATTGCCACCACCGTCGAACATGTCGGTACCCCCCCCCATGGCATTCAAAGCAAATCGCACCCGCCACAAACTCTCCACCTCACAAACATCCCGAGGTGTTTCCAACAAATGCCCCGCCGCCGCCCGTGCCGTCAGACAAATCTCCTCATCGCGCGGCATGCAACTCGCAACCTTGCCCAAGAAGGAGATGGATCGTTCGGCATTCTTTCGCAGCGTCAAATTTTGGGGGTAGCTCGAAGGTTTGTCCTCTTTTGGTTTGGTGGACGGCGAGCGGGACGCCGTGCGAGATGCCGCTCCTCTAGCGGCGGAGGAAGTGCCTCCCGAAGTGCCAGAGGGAGGATGCTCCTCGCAGAGGGGGTGGGGACTCCGCCCCTTTCCGCCCTTGATGCTGAAGCGGAGCATGGCCGATACCGGGACCATGGCGCTGAGTGTGGCGTGGAGGACTCGTCGCCATCGGATGGCGGTGGCGATGGCGTTCGCTAGTTCTGCGGCTTGATTGGTGGATGGTGTGTCCTTCGCCTCTTTGGCGCCCTTGGCTTGTCCATCATCGTTGATGTTGCTGTTGTTGCTGCTTCTGCTGTTGCTGTTGTTGTTGTTGTTGTCATCATCGCCGCGCGGCAGCTGCAAGCCTGCACCCCTCAAGCTCTCCGCGAATAAAATCTCCCACTGCCCATTGGCACGGTACTCCCCCGGATACGCCTCCCACCCCTCGATGAGCGCGGCTCCCACGATGCGTTGGGGGCAGTTCCTCGCCAGACCGTTCTTGGTTTGGGTCAGGAGTTGCTTGTTCTCGAGGACGTCCGTGAGTGCGGACAGTTGGGTGGTGGAGGAGGTGTCGTCCATGCGGAGGAGGGAGGCGAGTTTGGTGAGGCAGCCGGCGTGTTTGGAGGAGTCGGTGTGCTGCATGGCCACAATGAGGTTCACCAACTTTTTCAAATTGGCCACCTTCCCTCCCTTTCGAACGGCCACCAACTCCAGAATCCTCTCCAAACTCTTCCAAAACTCCTCCAGCACGGCCATGCCCAAATTGGTCAGACCCGTCAATCCACGATCACTGCTATTCTTACAAAAATAAGCGGTAATCTCTTCCCGCAGCCGACATTCCCCATCGATCCAATCGGGAAAGCACGGAGCGTGTCCTCCCAACGTACGGCACGCATCGTGCAATCGCGCCAGGGCATGGATCCGTACGGCCGAGGTGGCGGACGCGGAAGCCACATTGCTGGGATGATTGGGATTGGGGTGGTCATCGTCGGAGAAGTCGGGGTACGTGTCGGAATCGCTATTGTCATGCTGGTCGTCGTAGGTGTCGTTGTTGCCTCGATCGTTGCCTCCTCTGCCATCGCCGTGGTCGACGTCCATCATGTCATCGCTGCTGTATCCCACACCTCCAATGCCACTTCCACCTGCGCCTCCTTTCTTGCGCCTCCCGCTGCCGCGGGACTTGTGGTTCTGGAATCGATGCATCCCCCCAAAGTCATTGGGGCCCGGACGGGCGTGGATGCTCACCAGGAAGGAAATGTACACCGGCAAAGCTTCCAAATAGGCAAAAAACGATGCGGATCGACCATGGTTCAAAGTGTCGCTTCCTCCATCATTATTGTTGCCGCTGCAGCTCAGCTCCCGCGTGGAAATGTCCACCAAATCCTCCACGGTATGCATCGCCGGCAACAACCCCTCGAGGAGCCGCACATCCAGCGCCGAGTGCGTCGCGCCCTCCCTCTTTTGTTGCAGCATCCTCCCCAACAACGTGGATGACTGCGACAGCTCCTTCGACTGCGAACCACCACTTCCACCGCTCGCACCATCGTTGGCCACCGCCAAATCATAAATGCCGCACATATTCTCCCTCAACTTCGTCAGCCGCTCCGCAAATCCCAGTTCGGCCATGGACGATACCGACAGAGGGGTGATCCACGGATCCACCCACGCCGCCAGTTTGGCTTCGGCATTCCACGCCGAGAAAAGGAGGTGGCATCCGTCGTGTGGGGATGAGGTGAATCCCAGTTCGAGAGCGGTTTGGATGACGGTGCGGAGTTTGGTGAGATGGCGTTCGTCCATGGCAGCGGTGGGAGTGGAGGAAGAAGTGGAGGGTAATGCGACGTAGGGTACCGAGGGGGACTCCCAGTCGTCAAATAGGCTCTGGAAGCACGCATCCCGGTTAAAACCAACGTCACTGCCATTGCCATTGCCGCCGCGGCCCAAACACTGGAGCTTGGGAAGATTGTAGTCATCCACCGTCACCACCTCCACGGCCAGCTTGGCCAAAAGACCGGGAGCGGCCACCGTGTCCACCAAGGCGGTGCACAGCGTGACGGCTCGTGCGAGGAAGCGTGACTCCTCGGTTCCGCTGTGGTTGCTACTGCTACTGCTGATGAACGTGCCACGGAATGCCCCCTCGACGACGCCCAGGTGCAGAGCGTCGACGAAGCGCGCAAGTATCGCTCGTTGCAAAGCGGGGGGGAGACGTCCGAGTGCCAGGGCAAAGAGACGGGAGTCGCGGATGGAGAGAAAAGTGTTCTCGCGGACGAGAATCGGTGCGGATGCCACTTTGGAGGAGGAGGGATGATCCACCTCCATGGCATCGTCGTCACCGGCATTGACATTGCCGTCGCCCTCACGTGACAACAAGGCCACAATGCTGTTCAAAAACGCAATGCACAAATACTCTTCCGCCTTCGACGACGACTCATCCCCCACCGCCTCTGCCGCCGTCGCCTCTGCCGTCGCTTTGGGTGTAGTTTGCGACCTCGTCATCCACGCCGCATAGGCGGATGACACCATGGCGTGATGCACGTTGGACAGACACAGCGGCCACAAATCATTGCTTCCATCGCCACTTTCCTGCAATGATGATGCACTCCCATGCTGTCCCTCCTCAACATTGGACGCTTGGACAATGGCACGAAAGACGGTCAGTCGTCGTTCCTCGTTGTCCAGAAGCAACGAACACTCGGACAGCTGGTTATGATTGCCCCCGCTATTTCCACAACTACCAGCATTGCCACTAGGTTGTGGCTCCTCCTTCACCAGTCCCCGCCCAATCGTCAGGCACAGCTCGACGTGCGCCGTCCAAAGACGCCTCTCCCACGCCTCAAACACCTTTTCGGTGCTGCTCCACTTCAAAGCATCCTCCTCCACCAATGATAAAGTCGTAGACACCTGCGACGCATCCGCAGCAGAAGCAGCCACAGCCCCCACAATCCCATCCAAACGAGGACCCACCAACTTTCGCTCCAAATCCCTCCCGGCCCAAACCACCTCCAACACATGCTTCGTCTCCACGCACGACCGCAGTTTGGAACGGAGGCACCGTGCCGCCGCCAACGAATTGGCATTCACCGTCGTCGTGTGAGGATTATGGGTGCGTGGGGAATTAGCAAGGCGGGGGGGCGGATGACTCCGGGGAGAAAAGGCACGGGGGGATTGCACGCGTGGCGAGTGGGAGGAGGAAGGACGCTGCTGTTTCCCCTGGGGAGGTTCGTGGGTGAGGCATTTGCGGATGGCGGCGAGGGCATCATAGGCGAGAGTGCACCGGGACACCGTGTTTCCGTCGTTCGAAATATCCAATGGCAGTTTGGTGCCACCGACGACTTTCTCTCCTTCGTCCGTGTCGTCGTTGCTGGATTTTTTCTTCCTCTTCTTTTTTACTCCGACGGATGAGGCACTCCGTTTTGTCGCGGGGGTGGCAATGCCCTTGGCGACAACGGTACCACCACAGCTGCCAATTCTGCTACCGAGCAGCAGCGGCGCGGGTTCCTCAAAGTCGTAGCACAGACGAACAATATCGAGCAACCTCGATAGAAGATCGGACATGGCTCCTTCGTACCGCTGCTCCTTTTTGTCGCCACCCTCGTCGCCTTTACTGCTTCCACTTCCTATTGTCGACGAAGCACCGCCGAGAAGCTGCGCACGAAGAAACAGCGCCAGAGTTTCGGCCGGACACGATGACGAAGGAGAAGGATGGTCACTACCGCTGCCGTGATTACTGGATCGAGGCGAGGATGCGGTGGGAGGAGGACCGAATCGGAACCATCGAATCTCTGCCGCATCGGCCGCTGCCGCCGTTGTCGTTCCCGTACCGCCACCGGATCCGGTACCAGCTTCTTTGGGCGAGGCAAAGACACCGCCAAAGGAGCAAACGCTGCCATTGTTGCCATTGTTGGTTTCGTCCCCGCAAGTGGAGAGGGGGACGTTCAATCGGTACTCCTCCACCATCTCCGGCGGCACTTCCGTGGCGAGTTGGGAGGATGCTGCAGCTGCTGTATCTTCGTCCTCGCCACCGCCTCTTCTGGGTGAAGAACTGCCTCCACCTCTGGGCGAAGTACTGCCACCACCGCCACCGCTCGACGACCAATGCATTGCAGCCTTGCCGGGAGACAAAATGCCCTCGAGACATTCGGAAAGATGAACCACGGCCATGGAGCACAGCTTGGCGTCCACCACCACCAAGGGCATCTTTGCATCATCGCCATCGCCGTCATCG
>Ga0138266_1056716_pt1 | contig 13646 bp, 24 predicted proteins | sample RNAB_120151118_FD_105244 | JGI IMG/M metagenome (GOLD analysis project Ga0138266, IMG submission 105244) | Metatranscriptomics of polar marine prokaryotic and eukaryotic communities from Palmer Station, Antarctica after 192hr light incubation... | ecosystem: Environmental > Aquatic > Marine >... | reverse complement strand
TGTATTTGTATTAGACGAAATGAAGTATATAATTTGCTGCCTCTGTGGGCTTGTAGTTGGTCTCTCACTCTTCTTCCTCTTCCATGGCAGATTGGTCGCCGTAGGAATCATGCTCTTGCTCGATGTGTCTCTCAGAGTCATCATCGAAGGAAGGTCTCCTGCGCAAAACTTCAGCAGGCTCAAGGCGCTCTTCCTGACGGTCTCCGGACTCTTCAGGTTCTTCTTCCATATTAGGAGCCCTAGTGTAGTCTGCGTTGATCTCCATGCAGTTAGTCTGAGCATAGAGCAGCTTCTCTCTCAAAGTGTCCTCAGTCTTGATAATGGGTAGATTCAACAGGAAGTAACACGTCTTTCCGACAGGGAAATGCTTGTCAGACTTGCTCTTATCTAGTTGGATAATGTGACGCGTGATACAGTCCATCTCCTTGAGGGGCAGGCGGGTGCGACCCCACACGAATCTGAGGTACTGCTCTCTTTCCTAGTTAGTGAATCCCTCCAGGACTTTCCAGAAATTCTATACCGTTTAGTGAGTCACTTCGCAGTCTCTGTAATCAGTGATCGTCTTGAAGTACTCTAGGTCAAAAATGGCGTCTCCAATCAGTTTCTTCTCAAGTTCCTACCACGAAAAGATGCGCAGAATTGTCATTCGATTCTCCAAGAGTATGCTCATACCTTCTTTGATCCATCCGATTTGCTGGTCAGCCTCAGCGAGTCTTTCTTTTACCAGGAGTTTGCAGTAGCTATCAAGGTTGGAATAGGAGACTGGTACAGTCGAACCGTTGGGAACTAGGTCGACGTCAGTGCCTTTGCCGTCTCTACCACTCAGTTTACAGGTCATGAACAGACCAGCGTCAATTAGCCTCTGTTCAGGCTCTCCTTCATCACGCATCTTCTTGAGCATGTTCAGGTTCTGGACGGTGTTGTGGTCGAAATACTACAAATCGCTGATATCCAGTTGCTCAGAAGTCATCATCTTCCAGAAGTAGGGAGCAATATTGATGTAGAAAAGGACACCTGATCTCAAGCTCATGCCCATGAGGGCCCCAAGGAACTTGAACTGGGTTTGATGATGGGGCTTATTAGCGGTAGGATTGAGTAGCCACTTATCTCTGCCATCATCTCCCACGTTGTTCTGCTAGTTGGCGCAAGGGATGAACAGTGACAAAACATTGGAATGGAGTTCAGAGCTCATGACGGACATGCACTCGCCGAACAAACCACCGTCATCAAGAGCAGCTTCACCCCTGAAGTTAGAGTGCCAGGGCTTGGACTTGTTGCCGCTGTCTTTAATGTTCATGCCCCTGTAATGCTATTTGGTCATCTCTTTGCAGACGTTGCCGTAGCAGGACCATTTGCCTTCGTCGTCGGTCATGTCTTTAGCCTTGTTCTCGTTGGCTAACGTACGGTTGAGGTGAACTGTCTTCATGTCACTTGTCAAGTTTGAGACTGCGAAGGTTTCAATTTCCCTGTTGAGGAGCTTGTACTTAAGTTGGAGGGGGATGTTGTATCTGTCCTTCTTGAAGTTGAGCTGGATCTCACAGATGGAGTTCTTCTTACTCATGTCAGAGTTGATGATGTAGTCGAAGTGACCCCAGATGTGCCACATCATGTGCACTAGAATCATCAGGTGGTGCCTTAGGCAGGGGTCGGTAAGCTCATTGAGGGTGTCGTTCTTGAAATCTCCTAAGATCTCAGACATCTTTGTGTCCTTAGACCATCTCAAATCGTGAGGCTCTTTGCGCTTGAGCTCTGACTTCAGGTAGTTCTTCAAATGGTTCCAGAATTTCTCTTGGAGCTCCTCATCCAGGGCAGTAATTTCTTTTAGGGCCTTCACGTAGTCATCGTGCTTAATTTTGTTGGCCTTGTAGAAGTTAGCTGAGGGTAGCCACATGTAATCAGGAGTAGCACTGATGTTAATGCAGGATGAAGGCTGCTCTAACTCAGGCCAGGAAGCCTGAGAGAGATCCTCATGATAGGCAGCCTCTTTCAATGGTTAGTGAGATCGCACGTAAACTGTAGGGTTCAGGCTGTGCACGTTAGGCTTCGATACTTCTTCAGCAGTCAAACCTTGTTTGTTCTTGCTCTTGTTGATGGCGTAATACATTACTTCGGTTGTCTTTGCTGCCTCAGTGTCTACTATTTTATCCAAATCTGGCCACTTCTTCTCCTCTAGGTTGTCCATTCCGTTCGTGATGGCAAACATAGCAGCTTCTTCACTCTTAGCTCCTGCCTGAGAATAGTATTTGAATTGGTCAATAGTTTTAAAGCACAAAAGGCCCTAGACAGCCTCTCCAGAGACAGAACATTTCTCTTTATGAGTCACTACAGGGTGAGTGAATGCTTGTCCAGGTACGTGCTGGCCTCCAGTCGAGACATAGAGTCTATCGCCTGTTCTACTGTCTTGTTTGATGAAGCAGTCCTCAACGATACAGTTTTGGAATTCTTTACACATCCGTTGTTTAGTTTCCTTTTCAAAAGGCTCGAACTTGCCAGAGATGAAATAAGGCTTAGAGTTGGATTCTCCTTCAACGTTCTTGGTTACGTATGCGCTGGTGAAGGTCTTACCTGAGACCAACTTGTGGATCTAGTAGTCGTTTCCAGCAAAGAATTCAAGTTGCTTAGGGTGGTGGGCGACGTAATCCTCATCATCAGCCGAGTAGCAGCCCCAGCCGTAGACTTATGAGGACTCATTGTTCACACGCACAATAACGTGTTTAGCGCCAATTGTCACTTCCTAGACGGATGTAATTTTGATATCGAATTGGACTCTTCTGAACTTCTTGCTGTCTTTAACCTTCTGGCCTTGGCCAAGGAGTCCGAATTTGCTGCTCTTACCAATAGTCCTGAACTCGTACTCCCACTCAGGCTCTTCTAAAGGTAGCTGCTCTTCGTCACTCTTGTCACCGTCTGATTCGTTATCATCTTTCTCCTCTTCACTGCCGCTGCCGTTGTCCTCCTTGACAGGTGCCTCAGGTTTGATTGGAATTCTCTCTTTTCTAAAAAGGACTAGGACGACATCGTCTTGCTCGTCATCGGCTTCTGTCTCTCCACAGACCCAGACGCGTTCAGCCTTAAGAGTGAATAGGAGCTTCTTCTCTGCCTCCTGAGCTTTCTTTTCTTCTGCTGCTTTAGCTTCCATAGTAGTATCAATAATGTCTTTTTCAGAGACAACACTTTTAGCAGACTTTCCTGACTTCACGCTTCCAGAATCAGAGTGCTTTGAGTTTGATTCATCATCTACTATTGGAATTTCCTGTCCCATGCTAGCAGCAATAGCGGCAGCCATCTCTGGGTCTTCCTCCATCTGCATGGCTTCGGCAATGATAGCATCCGCTTCAGAATTGGGGACATCAACTTCAACGACAGGCACTTCTTCTTTAGGAGCCTCTTCCTTCTTGAGGAGACCCTTGAACTCGTCAAATTCGATCTAGCCAGAGCCTTCCTCGTCTATTTATTGAATAAGTTTCTCTACTTCTTCTTTTTTCAAGAGCTCATCCACAGCCTTGGGTTCTTCCACCACAGATACGGCTATCTCAGATTCTTTTGGCTCCTCCGGCTTCTCCTAGACTACTTCAGGCTTAGCTTCATCTTTTTTGACTTCTACGATTTCAGCAGGAATTTCAGCTTTAACTGTGATTTCAACTTCCTTTTCAACAGCTACTTGCTTGGGAGGCATGTTCTGCCCGCAGTCTTCACACTTGGTGGGCACGACCTGCTTGCATGACTTGCATTCAGGTCCCTCTACAACTGAGACCATTTCGACTACCTTCTCGACTTGCTTGACTTCGACAGCTGCTTCTTCGGGATCTTAAAAAAGTAATCCCAAAGAGCTCTTCTTCTCAAGCTCAACTTTTTCAATTTTAGCGGCCTATTCAGAGTCCTCTTTCTTGGGCTCTTCGGGAAGAACTTCCTTCTTGGGTTCAACTCCCGAATCTTAAACAGGAACAGTGAGATTTGCCTTCGGCTCGTCAGGCTTCTGCTCAGCTGGCTTTTCTTCGGTAACTTCCTTCTTCTTGATTACTACAGGAGGATCTTTAAACTCAATCTCGTGGTAGAGGTCAGCATCGTCGATGGGCAGCTCAGTAAAACCAAATCTGTCGTTTTTCACATCCACTGTGTTGGCCAGCAGGTCACTCACGAAGTAGACTTTGCCCTTGGGAGCAGTGACACCACAAGTGATTCTTCTCTTGGTGGAGATCTAGATGATCTTGTCCTTTTTGTCGAAGAATGGGATCTCAGCTGGTGTGAGGTAGGAGACTTCCTTGCTCTGTTTGTCGCTGTTGAAGTGTCGGTGCTTGGACACACCTTCAGCATGGACTTTACCGTTGTGAGACAAGTAGACCTTGCACTGGTTGCCGTAGGTGAATTGCTTGAAGCTGGTGTGGTCGTAGAAGGGGTCTACTCGTTCCATGGTGTTTGTAATCGAGTAAAGTACCTGGTTGCATGGGTCAGCCAAAGAGCTTTCTTGCTTGCTCAGGTCAACGCCCTTGCCTTAGCTCATGAGGTAGATTTCCTTCTGCTCCGCCTGTTTGTTCTTGTGAAGGTCGTGCAGTGTATAGCCTGGAGGCAAGCTGTGATTCTCAGGAAGGACAGCCATTAATCTGTCTCTATTCTCAGTCGGGTTCTGAGGAACAATTTTACGGTCTTCATTTTAAAGGTCCATCTGGTAGGTCTTGCTGATCTTGGCAGGGTAGTGTACATACACTTCGTCGCCGAAAACGTTGTGGAAAGCCAAACCCTTCTTGACCAGTGTTTAGTCGAAGTGCGTAATCCACTCTTTACCCTCGGGGTCAGCCGTCAACAGAATCTCATTGCCAATCTGTGGCTCGAGTACACTCTTATAATCAAAGTTGACCAGCATTTTCGTAGCGCCAGGCTCAGACACTCTCCATGTGAACGCCTCTTGCTTTTTAGTAGATTCGTATTTAGTGGTCAAGATTCTCTCTTTCTCTTCAAGCAGGTTGTAGAAGACCATGTGCTCTACGAGGTCACTCTTGATGCCTTCTCGCATAAGCTTGAACCTCTTGTCCATGAAGATGAATAAGTTGTGTTTGTTCACACAGTTAGACTGGCCTACTCTCTATTGGATTTTATTCAGCTTCAAAATAGTCTCGAAGATAAGCATCTTCTCTTTCACCATCTCTCCGCTAAAATTGTTTTCCTTGTAAGTGAAAAACTGTCTCTGCTCCTTCTGAAGTACTTTCAGGGCATGCTCGTCGATGTTGTATCTGGAGATACTGTCGACTGTAGGCTCTTAGTTCTCAGTCAGTTTCTGAGCCAAATAAAGGCATTCGTCTCTTCCCTTGGTCTGAGAAAGGTACTCAAGCGCTCTTCCCGAAAGTAGATTTCTGTACACTGGGAGCTTGATGACTTTCAAAATAGTCTCTCTGGACAGTTTGGTCCAGTTATTGAGAATGTCGTCTAGGATTTGGATACTTAACTGCCAGAACTTTCGCTTGAGGATGTAGTCTCCCTTCCAGAGGAACTGGATGGCAAAAATCATGCTCAAAATGTCATCAACTCTATCCATGAACAGGCAGAAAGCATTAGCCTTCAGGAGGCAGGAGAAGATCTTCTTGACGACGTAAGGGTTGGTCAATTAAAGGGCTGAGCTTTCAGTCTTGAAATACTCAGAGATGTAGTACTTGGGCCTCAAGTCATTCTCCAAGCGTAAGTCCATCATATGGGTAGAATAGGCCGTGATGATGCCATCATACACCATGATCTCCAGTAGAGGCATGAACTGCTTGTTCCGCTTGCATGTCATTATTACGTCTTCGATGAACTTGCCAAAGCTCTTGATTTGTCTGGTGTTTTTGGTGATGTAACTTTCATTTCCAATGACTTTTAAGAAGGTAGCGAAGGCTTTAATGTCGCTCTCTCTGTTGAACAGAGCTTTGAATAGCTCTTCCATGTTATCCTTCTTGATCATGTTCCAGAAAATTTGACGGCAGTACATGTTGTTCAGTCTCATCATAACCTTCTCGTACTCTGAAGCTAACTCAAGCTTTTTCTCATTAGCGGCTGCTGCTGGAGGACGGCTATCGTCAGTCTCGGCGTGTTCTTTGGCCATCGATTCCATGTAGGCTCTCTTTAAGAAATTTTGCATGAGAGCAGTTTCTTCAGTGCGGCAGTTGGTGTTACTAGCGGCATTATCTGTGTCATCCTCGCCATCCTGATCGTCTACCTCCATGGTACCATCTTTGATCTTCTGAAGGATGTTGGTTAAGTGTAGAGTCTTGTCTTCGATTGTTGCCTTTTCGAGGGTCTTGATCGCCACAGCACGTTTGATCCCTCCATATTTGACCAACTCGTTGACGAAACTCTGTTCGAATGAGGCTTCTGCCTCGGCGTCCTCTTCTTTATCGCCAACCTCTTGCTTCTTGTTGGAAGATCCCTGGTAGAATGCTACCACCATTTCATAGTCTTCACGAGAAACAAGGAAGATGGGCTTGGAAATGAGATCAACATATTTCTCTGGGTTGGTGGCTTAGACTGTGACTAGGTGGTTAATGATATCCTGGAGGTCTGTGTCGTAAGTGATGGCGCCCTGGCTCATGTTGAGGATGTTCACTCCACTGTCTAAGTTATTGTTGTAGAATAGATTAGGCTCCATCAGTACAAGTTAGCTCTGCACGGCAGGAGGTTCGTTGCTCTCATCCTGCTCCACGATGATGTCACTGGAGTTGACTAAGTTGATCTCTTGACGCTGCTGGAATCCGTCGTAATTGGCCGCTGCCAGGAGTTGAATACTCTTAATTTGGAGCTCGTTCCTAAGCTCAGGATCGACAACATCAACGTAGAGAATCTCATTAATCAGCTGAACGTGAGCTTCTTGCTGCTTCAGGAGAGTCTGTTAGTTCTCACAGGCTTCTTATCTCATGTTAAAGCACTTTTGCTCGAGCGTCTCCAACTGGATAATGTCTCCCTTCATTTCGACTGAACTTTCCTTGCAGACTAGTCTGAGGAGGCCGTTGTAAAAGTTGGATTTGCGTAGCTCTTCAAGGAACTGTTCAGAGTTGTGGTTCAACTAGTAATGGACTAGCTTGAGGACCATGGTGCGGTTATTAAGCTGCTGGATGTCGCTGTCAGAGCTCACCTTATCGTCGCAGAGCTTCATGGCGGTGAAAATCTTGGCAATTTATTCGCTAGTGAGCTGGTAGTGCTTGCTAAAGTCTTTTCCGAGGCCTTCTTGAGCAATCTTCAGATTCTTTGGTAGAGAATATTACTCTAATCCTAGTGAAGGGCCGCTAGCATTGATAGAAATCAAGTACTTGTTAGTAGCCGTCTCTTCCTGAGTGACTCTATGTTTCTCTAGCTGAGTGAAGTCATCGAGGCGCCAGTGTCTGGTTGCGAAGCCCACAACAAACTATTGCGAAGGGACCTTCTCAGTTGAGCCGCTTTTGTTATTTGCGTTGTCGATAGTCACGAGCTAGTGAGGAGCAATACCGTCGAAGTCGCACCCTCTAAGAAGGGTGAACAAGATACCGATCTCAGCTGGTCTGGTAATTTTATGAATAGAGTTGACAAAGGTGTCGATGAGGGTGCCAATTTCTATCCTCCAGGGATGGTTGACTCCAGATTTCTCATAAATCGCCTTGAGAAGGTTAATGAGCTGGCATGAGATCGCGTACTAGCCTTGAGACTCCATCGCTGACTTAGCCCAGATCTTAGTTCTGATGGTAACTATGTAGTTGTAGATGAAAGTCAGGAACAGGGACTTCTCGAACTTAATGGAGGGGTTAACTTTAGTCATTAATTCGTAACCGTAGGATTCCTTGTCTTCCATGAACTTCTTCACTCCTTCTTCGAAAATGGGGGTGCTCCATTGGACTGAAATTAGGTTCTGTAGAATGCCCAGGACAATGACTTTGGATCTAGGAGAAGCGAACACAAGCAGGTTTAGGAGCATCGAAATCTAGTCAGGAGAAGCTACTTCTTCCAGTAGTTTCTTGATCATCGAGCCCTGAGTGTTCTTGAGAACTGACTCGTCTCCATCGTACTCAAGGGCAGCAATGCTAGTGAACACTTCCACTAGTCTGAGGAGTCTCTTTAAGAATGATTCTGAGTACAGTTTGAGGATCTGCCTCATCTCTCTGATGGCCCTTTCCTCCTTCATCTTGACTGCAGTGTCAATCTGGTCGCCATCTTCTTTCTTTTCATCCATTGATTTACTTGAATCTTTCTTAATCAATACAGGTGGTGTAGCTAGTTCCTCATCAAGGAGTAGGATGTCATCGTGATCGGGGGTCACGCTATCTTTGCCTTCTGGCTTCTCGAGGGTAAGGAGGTCTTTGTGCTCATCTCTTTGTTTAGCATAGATAGCCCAGTCGATTCCTTTGCTCTTTTCGAGAATGTCAATGTATCTTCTGGTCTCTGAGAAGATGATGTTAAACACGCTCTGGAAGAGGGGAGATACTGAACTTTGTCTAATTATACTCTTGGCTCTAGTAATCTTCATGGAGTTGCCTTCAAGTTTGTTCTGAGAGCCAATATCTGACTCAACGATCCTCCTGAGGATAGTCATGTAGAGCATGTCAAATAGGTCAAGCATTTCGTTAGCTAAATTGCTGCCATCGAAGCCAATTTCTACAGCGACAGGTTTACCCCAGAGACTCTTTAGCTTGGGGCTCTTCTTGTGGAGTGAGTTGAAAATGTCAAGAGTCATCAAGCATTCGTGGTCTCTGCTCATGTATCTCCACTTGAGGGCACTCATCAGAATTTTGATGTCCTTTACGTTGGTGGTGGTGTTGAGGTCGCTCACGAACACTCCCAAGACGTTGAAGAAATACTTTTAGGCCCGCTCTTCATTCTCTAGGCCGCAGCTGTTCATGTCATCCAAATAGTGGACCAGACGAGCTTTGTTCTATCTGAGAGAAGTGCAGAACCAGTTTAGGGCATCCAGCTTCCAAGTCTTGTTGATACCAGTCAGAAGGAAGATCTTGTTAAAGATGGCCAGTCCAGCGATTCTACTGTGTCCAGCGACAAAGCATTTCTCGATCAGTTTCTAGATGTTAATGAAAGGTACGTTGAGCTTCATGACAGTCAAGACAGACTGAGAGCAGGACTCATTGGCCTCCATTTCGTTGCTGGAAGTTGACTTTATGGAGCCCTTCTCTTCCTGAGATTTGCGCCATTCAGAGAAGTCCTTCTTCCATTCCTTCTCTTAAGGCTGGTCAGCTTCAGTCTTCTCTTGGACAAATAGTTAGCTATTAGGAGTCTGCAGTTTACACAGGAATTAGGCTCTTTAAATCGTGGCCTTGATGAGTGCTTCCAGCTCAATGTCCTCTTGGTCTCTGGCTTAGTTTCCGATCTCTTCCTACTCGTCGTAAGTGAATTCTTCCTGGTCATCCTAGTTAGCATGTTCAGATTATGCCATGGTGTTAATCAATTCGTCATCCTTTTCAGCTTCAGGCTCGTGCTTGGCCTCTTCAGGTACAGTAATTGAAGCTGGCTTTTTCTCCTTCTTTTCTTTTTCTAGACGGAGGGCTTTCTCTTTCCTGAATTTGTTTTCAATTTCGTTCTTAATGGAGGTTCCCAGTTCTCCAGTGACTTGCTGCTTCCACTGACGCATTTAAGAAGCGTTAGTCCATAGTTTAGCGAGCATATCAACGTTCTACTTGTAGGTTCCGTCCTGGCTATCTCCAGCCGCCAAATCTTCAACGAATTCTTGCATCTTTTCTAGACCGCCAATAGTCAGTTTGAGAACAGTAACGAAAGCAGCTCTGACGAGTTTGGTGGCATCTTACCCTCCAACCCTGGCTAAGCCCATAGCTTAGATCTTATTGACCATGCCTGTCTCAAGACTCTTAGTGTAGATGGCTTAGAGTTCCCTAATAGCATTATCCACATCCTCGTCCCCTTCTTCAGTAAATATGTGTTGAATCAAGGTGTCTCTAGGATCAGAAGCTTGGCTCTTCTTTTTGCCTCCGGACTGGTTTTCGTTAAAGTTTTCAATCTGAGAGAACTCCAAAGCTCTCTGGGAAGTCTCCTCGTCGAAGAGGGAAACGAACCTGTCTTCCATACCACCAGCAAGGAGATTAGAGTGGATTAGGACCTCCTCTTCTTTGGTTAGCTTGTCATCTCCAGTCTGTTGTTTAGCTGGAGCTTGAACAAGTCTAAAGGCGTTAGCAGACATGAAGTAAGTGAACACTCTGCCCACTTGCTCGAAAGAATTGAAAATTTCAAGTTCAAAATCCTTCTTCTTAGAGAAGTTGACCAGGTTGGTGAACGTTTCCTTCAGGCAAGAGAATTTAATGAGGACTTCGACTATCTCGTAAGATGACTTGAGGAAGCTAGGTAAGATTCTAGTGTTGAGAGGACAGTGGGTGAATGTCTGGATGTAGGTCATGAGGGTCTGAAGTTACCCGTAAGATACTTCGATCACACGGGAGATGAAGATGTCGTAAGACTTGAGCTTGTGGATGATCTACTTGGCGTCTTCCTCAGCCACTGCTGTGAGGTCCTTCTGGTAAGCGGCCAGTTTCTCAAATAGAATGTTGAGGAGAGGCATCGTCTTCTAGCTAACGGTGTCAAAGACGTGGCACATATGTCCCTCGAGCCACAGGTGTCGAGTTTTCTCTGTGTTATACTTGACAGCTGTGCTAGGGTTGGTAGCTGAAGTCTTTGGCATTTCATTGAGAAGCTCAGACTAGTTGCAGTACTCAATCAAGAGGCTTTCGGCATATTGGCGAGAGAATTTGTTGCAAGAATCTTCGTAAACTGTGCTGTTAGGAAGTTTGAAAGTCCTTGCGTCGAGACTAATCTCAGCCAAGGACTTTAGGAAATAGTCTTATTCGACAGAGCAAGTTTAGCTGATCACGTTCTTCATACGCTGGTCAGCATCTTGACCTTCTTCAGTCTTGAAAATCTTCTTGCTGTTTTCAGGAACGGTCAGGTAATCTAGGTAAATACTGCAGTTGGAGCCCTCTTTGGGGTCAGTGAAATCCTTCATGTGAGTATAGAGGGTGTCAATGATCTGGTCAGAGCTAGCATAGAGCAAGTTGATTGACATCGCCATGATATCCACACAGCTCTGCTTGATTGTTCGCCACAGGCACTTCATCTCGCTCTGAACTTCTTCACTGCCTGAAAAGTCTTCAGAATAGCCTCGCTCAACCATCCTGACAACCGTGTCTCTGTACGTCTTTAGGAAGCTTTCATAAGCTCCTTCTTTACTCTTCATCATGTCAGGAAGAGAGACGGCGCATGTGCTCAAGGCGTAGAAGTTGGCTTTCATGATGTTGAGTGACGAGAGGATACTGTACTGATTAGCCAAATTTTCCTCATTCTTGGCTGAGTCGATCAAATAGGCCGAATCTGTCAGCAAGCTCTATTCCAGTTGACGGAACATGCGAGCAGTGAGGTAAGACGCATTGGGGTACTTGAAGAACTTAACCAAGTTTGAAGAGCTGGGCTGCGAAGCCGAGGTAATCTCTAGCATGAGCTTCTTGCAATTGTTGTCAATATGCTCGAGGATCAGAGCCCTGTAGATGGATGCAGTCGCGTCCTCATTTTTAGGTCCCTTAAGTTCAAGAGCGGGGAACTCAGGGACAGTTTGACTTAGAATATCAGCTGAGCTTACGTCCTGCATGAGGCGCTAGATGAGGCTGAGTCTATCCTTTGACTGGGCGTCTACGAGAGGGTTCTGCTTCAGTTAGGCGACCCACTGCTCTAGCCTGGAGCGCCTGTACTCTGAGATGCTCTTCTGCTTCTGGTTCTCTTGGTCGGCCTTTTTGAAGTTCTTGATTGAGACCTGATATCCTTTAATTAAGTCGTGTTCAGCAGTGAAAGTGAAGAAATTGTTAGACGACGGATCGTAGGTCAGATTGGTGTTCATGGCTGCGTTGCTTGAGGAGTAGTCTTCAGTGTAAAGCATCTTGCCTGAGTCCATATCAAAGAACCACTCGGTCTCTCTGGTGTGGATCATGATGTACTATCCGTTGGATGAGAACTGCCACCATTTCATCTCGTCAACTGCGTTTTTCTTGTGAGAGAAGGGCTCGTCAGACTTTTACTAGTAGAGCATCATGTGGCTAACGAACTCAAAATTGCTCTGAGGATCGTATTTTTCAACGACAAGGGCGTTGTCGAGCTCCGTACTAGCTCCCTCAGGATGGATGTACTTCTATAGGGAGACTGTGTAGACGTAGGTGCCGTCTGAGAAGAGGGGAGCTCGTTCAAGCGTCCTGCCAGATTTAGCGTCTTTACTCCACGATAAAGATCTTTCCACGAGAAGCTCCTTGCCTTCGTGGTCCTTCAAAGATTCTTAGAAGGTCTTTGCCTCAGCAGCAAACTTCTCAGCAATGCTCTTGGTTTCCTCCTCAATTTCATCGAGGGTCTCAGCATCGTACACGGCAAATGGAGCGGGTTTGATTCCGGCGTGTCTGAGATAGAGCTTGTCCTTGAAGAAAAGAATGGTCGCGTTGTCAAATTTGGCCTTTTTGTTGTGAGCCTTGACGCGCCCAACCATGTTAGTCGATCCGCTTGAACAGAGGCCTCCAAGCTTGAAGATTCCTACGTTTTGTTAGTAGTGGTAGACGTTGCGTCCGTCGCAAGTGAGGGAGTCTTGGATGCTCACCTAGGTCTTGAAAGGCCCGGCTCTGTAGTAATGGAGCAGTCCTTTATCAAGGACTTCCTTCTCACTGAAGCTGACTGATTTTATTTTAATGACAGCTTCCTCAGCGTTGGCTTCTTCTGTCGCTTCGACTGCAGCTTCAGGCTCCTGTACGGTGGGTGCAGCGTACTCTGAGAGCAAGTTTGTTATGTCGACAGTGAAGTCGATGTTGCCATCGACCATGTTGTTCTTGTGGATGAGGTGCGCCGCGATCATATAGTCTTCAGGGCTTGAGCGGATCTTCGCAACTTGTAAAATTAGCCTGACCGCCATCACCGCAAGTTTGCCCGTGCTCTGCTTCGCGACAATGTTGGTTAAGAAGGTCACGAACTCGTTCAAGTTCTAGTCGATCATGAAGGCGAGCTTGTCAGTCCCATAGAGTGACCCAGGGGCCGCCTCCTTGAGGGTGACGTAGACTTACTCAAGCGCTGGTAGGATCATGGCATCGTTATGCGTGACGGCCATCTGTGCGAACAAACACTGGATGAACTTCATCGATCCTTCGATGCCGAACTCAACGCGAGGCTCTAATGCACTTTTGTTAAGATGCTGCTCCATGATCTCAACGAAGTTTGTCGAGCTCTCCGCTGACGATTTGAGTTTCTAGACGTAGAGTGCGTACAGGAGTTTAAACTTTTCTTGAGACTCGATCGTGAAAGCGTCCTACGAACTCGTATCTTGCAATTAAATGTTCACTTTCGTGGTTGACTCCTGGAGCATGTCCAAGTTTTGCAGGGGGTTCCTGTATCCACTCAGGTACATGTTCTTGAAGAACGTCGGGTCACGAAGCTCTAACTCTTTCCACTCACGCGAATCAGTGTCCGTGGACGCCCGATCTTCGTAAGTGTTATTGTCGGGGAAGGCCTTCTGATCCTTGATTTCCCCTATGTCCATCTCGGACAGTACGTATTTGAGCAAGTCGTTGATGACTCTGCCGTTGAAAAGTACCTCTGACGTGATGTTAACCTCGCCAGTCTACTTGTTGTTCTGCTTGAAGCCCTTGAAGGCTTCCTTGACCTCAGTGTTTCCC
>Ga0138266_1133510_pt1 | contig 13935 bp, 1 predicted proteins | sample RNAB_120151118_FD_105244 | JGI IMG/M metagenome (GOLD analysis project Ga0138266, IMG submission 105244) | Metatranscriptomics of polar marine prokaryotic and eukaryotic communities from Palmer Station, Antarctica after 192hr light incubation... | ecosystem: Environmental > Aquatic > Marine >... | reverse complement strand
TTCATATTAAACTCAAGTGTTATGAGACAAATGGCATGGAACAAAACTGCATCAACAAAGAAGCTACTCTTTTCTTGTCACCCTTTGTAAAATGAGTGTACTTTGTATAGTGGTATTTTTAACAAATCTTTTTTAACTTGAGAGTCCTTTTAATATCATCAATTGATATCTGTACAGCGCATCATAATTTAAGACTTCAAATCTTACATTTTCCCTCGTGTCTTCATTGCCCCTCACTCAGTACTTCCATAGCAAGCTGCACATATTCCTCCACCATTGGAAAATCCTTTTCGATCAATTTTCCCAGTATTTCAGCACTAGCAATGTCTTGAGTTGCTCTTAGTCTAGTCTGCAGCTCATTGAACACCAACTTTGCACCAATCTTTGATTTGACAACTTGGGTAATAGAAAATCTCTTAAGATCGTGTAACTTATGGTTGAGAGTGAACTGCTCATCAAAAAGTGCATAGATAAATTCTCGTGTAAATGCGTGTTCTGCTGACTTCATGTCAATCCGAAAAACGGCCATAACTAAAACAAGCAGATGAAATGTAACAGCCCCTGAGCACGATGCACATGTTGTTGGAATAAAGCTAGGAGGGCCAAGTTGCCGTGAAACTGAACCATGGTCCGCCAAGGAATCAGAATTCAAACAGTTCCATGCATTGATTGTTCGGAGCAGTTCAGAGCTCTCTTTCTCTGCTTCACGCATTTGTTGATGCATTTTATCACACTCTTCTGTTTGAGCATGGGGGGAATCATTTCGACGCCCTCCATTTCCGGAACTGTCGCCATCACCGCTACCTCCACCACCACCTCCGCTTCCACCACTGTGTCTACTATCATCGGCACCTGCCCCACCACTGCTGCGCACTCTAGCTTGAATATTAGCAACAAGGCGGCTCAAAGGATCAGGCATATCCGGATTGAGAACACCACTATCTCCAGATGCATTCATAATACCGAACATATCCCCTTCTGCTTCATCAAAAAATTCAAGGCTTCCACTTCCTGCTCCAGCATTTAGTAAAGCTTGTCGCACAAGTAGGTCTCCACGGCTTGAGCGATCACTATCTAACCCGCCACTGCTAGAATCATTGCAAAGCTGCCGTGCCAAGCTCAACAGAGATCTTGCTTTGTTGGCGGCCAACATACGACTACTCTGGTCACCACGCCGTGAAGACAATCCACCTGGAGCACCCGAGGATCTGCGTTTCCCAGGAGAATCACCTCCACCACCACTATCACCGTCTCCGCTCCCCCTTCCAGTACTCTTAGGGAGTTCACCGAGCAATGCGCGCTTCAACGGAGGGCTGTACTTATTCAAGCCATCCAAGTCATCAAAGTCAACTCCGCGAGTCCTCTTTCTCCTCGCCGATGCTGCCATTGTCAATTTTTTCTTCAGAGCACTTCTCATGTCGCTTTGACGCCTGGATGAAATCCGCAATAGTTTCACTGCACGATCAAATCCTTCCTCGTCAACTATTGCAACAGCATTGGAGGCAACACCAGCAGTCAGTTCATATGAAAATCCTCCGCTAGCGCAATAGCCACACTCGACACATAAAAATGCATCTAGTCGGTCATAATTGATGTGACGGCACTTGCGGCACTGAAAAGCGACCTCTCCACAATGACCACAGACCCCATGGGCGTTGTTCACAACTCTTGTGCACCTGGGGCAATGGAGAAGAAGACCACCATCAGAAGATCTAGTGCCGCCCGCACTTCGCTCATAAAATTCCATATATCCCAATTTCAGATTGGCCGCAATAACAGGTGTAGACAGTTTCAAGGAGGCACGGGTCCCACCACGGCTTAGAGAAAGAGTCCCGCATTTCTGCCAAAGGGGCGAGTACTCCTCAGTCTTCAATTCGCTTACATCGCCAACTTGCCTTGGGGTGAAATAAATCCCAATGGTCTTAACAAGCCGGCCTCGAGGGTCACTTACAGAAAGGTGCACTTCGGAAATGGCTAATCGGAATTTGAGTTGAACAAATGAAGTGAATTCAGCGCTGACAGCCTTTTCTGTTGAAGCATCAAGACGACCGCGTGTGTATGGCCGCACTTGCCCAGGGAGCCAGCGAGTGTCCCCAGTGTTTGGTACTGGTGTACTCTCGGTGGGTGAGGAAGTGGATACTGTACCAGAGCGCGCCGTTCTTGTTGTTGTGGATCCCAACGTCGCAGATCTGCCTGTAGCAGCCTGATCTTGCTTATTTTCTAGTGAGCCCAGCCGTTGCCTATGGCAGTGGACACAGTTTGTGAGGTCAAAACGTTTTTTCGTTATCTTTCCATTCTCAGATTCAACCTCAATCACTCCCATTTCTTCGCTGTGTAAAATTCTGTTCATTGTATGGATTTGCTGGGTAAAGCAGGACACAACAATATACTGCGTCTTTCCAACTTCTACTGATGAAGAATTGCCATATTTGCTTACAAATGCCTGCAGAAGTTCCAGATAATCTATGGAGGCACAACCAAGTCGCCCTATTTCCCTAAGAGGGCCATTTACAAACTTGAAGAAGAGGATGTTCAAATCACTGGGGGCAACATTGCGGAATAAACTCTGTGCTACCTTGCTTGCTACAGACCTCAAATCTGGCGTTTTACCCCGCAAAACAAACTGCATCACAAAAGCATAAACATCTTCAATAGTGATGCCTTGGTGAGGGGCAAACAAAGATTGCTCTGGTGTATTAACTTCGGCCCGAGTCATCTGATGATCTGCAGTTCGACTGCTCTCAGGATCAGTACCAACATCTGTGCTAAGTAAGCCACAACTCTCTTCTGTCCCTTGAACCAACTTATCTGTGTCAGAAGTTTCTGCCTCATTTTCACTGATAAAGTTGAGAGCAACCTCCATCAGTTCGAATGCTTTCACTTGAATAGGGCCTGGAATTGAACATGCTATCCAATAGAGAGAAGTGATAGGAGGACGGCAACAAATATCTCTTCCTTCACCTGACATGGATAAGAAACCACTGTATCCACAAGTTTTCTTGGATCTACCTCGAGGCAAATTATTCAAGCCGCAAAACTGTCTCCAATTCACAGACTTCCGCGCTATGTTTGTCAGTTCCTCCATTGCCTTCTCAATTATTCCGTGATCTATTACGGTCAAACTATCCTCAGAAATCAGATCTCCTACTCCAATGAGGTCTCCTGATAGGAGTGTTGCCCAAGTCAAATCTGCACCGCGCCAAAGCGGACCACAACGCCTTGCTCTTTCACGGGCAACAAGTGCTGAAGAAAGCGGTCCCTCACAGTATTCCAAAAGATTCCTAAACTGAAAACCAAAAATATAGTGGTCCCGTACTCTATGATACACAGCACGACGTCCACCGCATAGCCGTTTGAGCATCTTCTTTGACTGTGCGCGAAGGTATGCCGTTGAACTTGTGCTTATAATCTCACAAAGTAATTCCCACCAGTTAGAAAAGTTGATTGGTTCCCCACTTTCTTCTTTCAAGCCCCTGACCGAATTGCTTGCAATCAATGAGAGCATATCAAGTGATGCCAGGACAATGGAGGAGTCATCATTGCTACTTGCAGACACACTGGATGCCATGTCCTTACCTGCTGAACTGGCTCCAATTCTTGTTGCATCTACTTTTTCTGAAACTCTTCCAGAAGTGGAGAAAAGTTTTTCTTTGCTGTAGATCACACCATCACACCATTCCTCAGCTCTGGTCTTCTCACTTTGGAGGCTTTCTGTCAAAGAAGTGGATTTTTCAATCGTCTCCCGATCTGTTTCTTTATCTCTCAGAGATCTTGATGGAGCACAGCAGTCAGATCTCTCAAAACAAACCTGGAGCAGATCACATAATTGAGATTGCAAAGATGGAGTTCCTCTGCAAAAAAGCGCCCATAGCTCTGTTTGCATCTTTAATGAATGGTGAGAGTCACCAGTTGATGCAGCTCTCCCAGACAGTAATGGCTGCGAATCTTGCAGTGATGAACTGTCAATAGCCTTGCTATTGTCCTCTCCTCCAGTATCTGCCCATTTGAAGTATTTGCACCTCTGTTTTCTTCCCATGCCGCACACATAGAATCTTCGGTCTTTGTGGACTCCACGAGAGCAGCGGCGACGAACGGCAGGCACACCATGAACATCACACACAAATCTTGGGTCAGTTTTTCCTTTATTTTTGGCATCACTCTGTGAGGTAGCATCTGTGTCAGCCTCGGGTATATCTTCTATGCCACTAATCTCAGAACCTTTTTCGGTCCATTTTAGTAAAGTTTCTTTCCGTAAAGTTAGGCTCACAAGAACCCTCAGCCCAGTAACAAGTGAGCAGCGCAATCTATTTGACGATTCCTTAGTCAAATTGCTCTCCTCTGCTGGAAAAATTTCAATGAGAAGACGAATTCGCTCACAGACTCTCGCTGCCATTTTCGTCCCACACTCCAACTGTAGCTCTGCTGTCTCTGCCTTGAGGACCAGGCAAAGGAGAAGATTCAATAATGGAGCAAGGTGGAAAATTGACGATTCCGCAACATCTTTAGTTAATGAGTTTACGGCCATGTCAAGTATGTTTGTAAACAGTGCAAAAACTAGTTCTTGATGTTTCATGGTGTCCATCGGTTCTTGAAAATCTGTTGCATTCTGTGAGACATCTGCGACTTCAATTTGATTATCTTCAAGGCTCATCTGAAGAGCAAGCTGAAGAGCTGCTGCCTCATCATCGTCATCCATTGCAGCACTGTCAAACTGAGAGACATCGTTAGAGGAAGACTGAGATGATGCCTTAGCAGCTCTCTTTGCTTGTTCAACTTGCTCAACAATTGTTCTCGCTATGGGAACCCGCCGCATCTGCCAAAGTTGCTCACAAGTCATATCTTCGACATTTCCTAAGCGCAGGGTTTTGCCACGTATTGACAAAGCTGTGCCAGTTCTCTGACGATGAGCCCGTGCAAAGTCAATCCCAGCATCATAGCATCTCTGACATAAGTCAATATCATGACCTCCCTCCAAAGTATATCTGAGACCTGTGATGGGGAATGTCTGACAACTATCGCATTGGTAAGCTATGGGAGGAGACGCGATGGGGGGTGCAATGGAATCAGAAGGTTTTTGTAGACTCTGTCCCTGTGTTTCGTTTATTTTTCCAGCATTTCCGACTGCATCAATTATTGCTGAACACACATGCTCAACTACATCTTTATTGCTTGACCGAAGTAAATCTAATATCAGGTTGAAGTCCGCATACTTTACCTCGCAGCTGCAAGAAGAAGACTGCCCAGACTCGATTAGTTTTTCCAGCACGGCAAGTTTGGTCAGATTGGCAGCAGACAATGAAAAATCTGCCGATTGCATCTCACTAAGGTCAAGCACCCGTTTTGATTCAACTGCAATGGATGCATTGCTTACACCCTCGGCAACCATTTTCTGAACAGAGTTCCTGTAGTTTTCTGGCCGCTCCATGACGATATCAAGTGATGATTCCAGACACCGTTTTAGGGTACTCAAAACATCTGTCAAAACAGCAGGCGATAACAGCGGTCTTTCAACATCTAACTTTTCCAAATGTTCATGATCAGTAGGACAATTTTTCGTTTCGCTGGCTTTCTCTAGAACTTGCTGTATATCTTTGATGGCTTCCATGACACCAAATAGGGTGCCTTCATCAATAAGTAATTGCCTTTCTCGCGGATCACTCTCCACCTCTCCTAAAAGCTCCATTACGTGTTTTCGCACTTCCCCTCTGCCACCAGAATCTAAGGCTGTGACCTGGATGAGACGCCCCATGGTTTTCCTATTTGCCTGGCTTGGCTCAACTCCTTCTCCAAGAACCTGGCTCATGTGCATGACAGAAAGCATGCTTAAATCAAGACTCTTTCTGAAGCGTTCCTCATCAGTTACGACAAATTCAGTGGTGACATCTTGCTGACACTCAGAAGGGTCTTCAATCGCATCAACTTTTTTAGTGGAATTAAAGGTTGGAGATAAAAATGGCATGTCATCTCGACGCAGCGTATAAACTTCGACAGCATCAACTAAAGGAGAATTTGAGGAATCAAAGGAGGGTCCTATTCCAATTGATACAAAGCCACTCCGCACACCAAGCATAACTTCTTCATCTGTGAGAGGCAAGTCATACCATCTCTTCACACCTTGTGCAAGTTTTACAGGTCTACCCATCACTGTCACCGACTTGGGAAGGTAGTCTGTTGTTGTTGAGCCAAGAAGAATTCTAACAGCGACTATGACAAGGCCATTTGTTTCAGACCTTGAGGACGACTTCACTTTTCTACTTGTTCTGCTGATTGAGTCTGTCACATTTGGACCGTCGGTGCTTCCATGCTTCTCCTCACCATCAACTTGGGGATTATTCAAACTTACTGTCAGAGTACAACCAGAGACACCAGGACTTATTATAAATTCACCATTGCTGATAGAAAGCTTCCTCTTGACTGATTCTGGCTCATTTCCCACTCCGTCCCCACCAAATGTAAGTTCCTCCATCTGAGATACATTAATTAATTTCTCAAATATCGTTAAAGGAAACGAAGGCTTCAACTCATTCTTTGGTACCATATCATCATTTGTAGAGCGTGCTAAAGCTCCTGAATTGACAAAGTCAGATCGTGCAATATTTCCAGCAAAATCAGCATCACCATAAACTGTGCTTTCATCAAAATCCTCGCCAAAAATTAGCATAGAACCATTTGAAGTTAAGGCTGCCAAGAACGCGCGTTCACAAAAGCTCCCATCTCTCTCAACAGAACCTCTCCCTGAATTTTCTCCAGTAAGAAATGGGCCAGAAAACGCTGCCAGCCCTTCAAAACAGGTATTTAGTGAGAGGCCTAAACCCATGCTACTTCCTCCAACCCAGCTCAGTTCCTTCACATTGACAGAATACTCATTAAACTCTACCAAGAGGAGTTTTGGTTGGTTCGTCCGTGTTGACTTTCCCACACATGCAGCACGGTAAAAACAAGAGCGATTCTTTGTTACCGTACCAAGTTCAGTCCAGTTTGAATATGGTGCTGAAATAGAGTAACCATCTACACCTGTGCCCAGCTTTTCGGATGTCAGAACATGTGGGAGGAGCTCAAAACTCCCGGCGACTTTTCCTTGGTCATCCAATATCAAAGCTACCAAACATGAAGAGATGCACTTATATAACAACAACCCACTTTGTTTTAGATAAACCACGCTAGATCCCTCTCCAAAGCTGGTTGAAGTTGAGCCAGGAGAGCCTGGGGTGGCACTGCCATATCTACGAATACCAGCTGTAGGAAATGGAGCACCATCACCACATTCTATGTAGCTCTCTCCCTGATCTTCAAGGTCTCCATTTGAATCAACAGCCATATCCGAAAAGTGAAGGCGGCCTGAATCAAACATCAGAGCCATTCTCACAGTCGAACTAGCCTCCCAATTATTACTTTCTCCTGAAGTGTCCTTATCTACGTTCCCAATCAATGTCCCTGAACGGATCAACACATCTTCATACGCCAAAGTATAGCATGTTGAGGATCGGCATGTAAACTCATTTTCAGATGCCGCCCCAGTACTTGTAGACCGCCTCATGTCAAATACTTTGACAAAAGTCCCACAAATAGCAACAACCATGGTTTCGGATTGTGGCAACCAATCACATTTTAGCAAGTACTCTGTCTCACACTCATGCGGTTCTAATTCGACCAATAGATCAATTCTTTTCTCCACTTTATCACAGGCTTTGTTTAGCACCACAATGCATGCTTCAGAAGTACCCCAAACAACAAGATGCCGGTTGTTGTTGGAGCAGAGCTGCATTCCAACAATATTAAACTTCAGCTTAGATGTTCCACGAATACACATTTGTGCCCTGTCAAGAGGTGCCTCTGTATGTTTTTCTACATGCCTGATATTCACAATGGGAAGAGCGCCACAGAAAATGAGTGAACACGGTTCCGCAATGATGAGACGGCCTCGGCTATCAGAAACCACAACCTGCCGCTTAATGTCATTTTTTGACAAGATAGCCTTTTTGAGTCTATCTGTAGTGGAATCGATAGAAAGCTTCAGGTTCAAGGCACTAGCCTTGGCTGCCCTTATTGGAATCATACTTTTCTCTCGCAGCTGTGCAATATCAAGAACTTTTCCATTCCGATTGAGCATTTGTGGGGTGCTGATGCATTCTTCTCCGACAGCTTCGTCAAGTGAAGTGGTTTCTTTTAGTGTTGGAGTCTCGTACACCATCAGCTTTGATGTTGTCTTCTTCACTGCCCATGTCTCAAAACAGATATTGAATAACTGGATGAGGGATTGGGTCCAGCAGGAGGCTTTGGCTTCTTCAACTGTGTGCTGTAAAGACGTTTTTGACTGAGATGGAAATGAATGTGCTGCAGCATCAATGGCCTGCTTTCTTATATCGAATTTTTTACTCATGAGTTTGGGGTGCTCTCCCTTTGTGGCGCCCGCCTGTTTCTCTTTGCTGCATCATATTTCTTTCTACTGTCATGCTCGTCAAATATGGCAGACATATCATTGTTGGATAAGGGAGATAGGCATCGGCATGCAACACGATTCTGTTCACCAGCAGTAGCAACTTCAGCTCCACAGTCACAAAAGAAGGAGGATTTCCTACTGTAGCCAACATCATGACCCTTGTGGCAAACCAATACACAGAGAGAACAGCAACCCTTGTCCCAGAGGAGCCCACAAGTATAACAGTTGTACCAGTGCTGCTCCTTGAAGTCGCCACCAGTTTCAACAAAGGAACATGTCCGGCGGATACGGTCACCAGATTTTGTTATATAGTATGTTGCATCACAGTTGCTCCTAGATTCTTGTTCTGTTTCCGAAATATGGCCATGCGATTGAAAGGAGGTGATGTCGGTATAGCCCACTGGTCCAAGGGCTCCATCAAGTGCAATCAACCGTTCATGCAAGTCCTGAACAAAGCCCACAAACCTTTCCAACACCGCTAGGTAAAGTCTGTCCACTTCAAAAACACCGCCTGGCGCTTTTTCAGAAATCACAAGGGACATGATAGTCATGCCAGCATCTTTCAGAAGGTCAAAGCGGGTCGCAAGGAGAGAAATAAGGTCAATTACATGATCTGCCAATGGAGCCTTTTGAAGGTAACTAAGGAGAGATTGAAGCAAAATTTTGCAAGCCCTGCCCTCATTTTCCTCACGATTGGGTAGAAGGGAAATCATGCCAATTAATCGCATAACTATGGAGCACAAGCTTTGGCTAAACTCATCAGGTATTTCAGATGCTTCACATGCAGGTGCACCATGGCAAATGTCATAAGTAAGGTTCTTCAAATCGTCATCGTCTAGACTGTTGAAAGCAGTGAGGACAATAGGCAGCACCACAGGACCCTGCCCAAGTACATCTGGATTGAAATGAATCTGCTCTTGTTCTAGCTCAAGGAGGCTAGATAGAATGTGTGCTACCTTTGCTCGAGTTTTGTACCTGAGTTTAACATGCTTCTGAGCCAGCACTTTCACTAAAACTTCTACCGCATCGGCTTTAGGAATTGGCCATTGCGACAAAAGCCGTGTTTGATCAACCAAAGCTTCAGCAAGAGTATCAATCCTCAATGCAGCTGGGAAGCCGAATACAGCTAGAAGGCGTAATAACTTAGTTTTTTTCATCGCAATGTCAGGCTTGGCAACAGTTTCAGTGGTTGGATCCGCCAGAGTCTCAATTGCAGCCAAAAATCTATCAATGATTGCCTCTGCATGCTTTCCTCTATCTTCTATCTCTGAAATTTCTCCTAATAAAATTTCATATGTTGCAACTACTCCTGATAATAAACATTGCAATGAATGCATTGCTTCCAAATCAACAAAATGTTTTGAGTCTCCCACCATGTGACAGGCTACAGCTCTACATGTCTTGCTTGTGAATATTTCGGCTTGAGTTTCCGATGATACCTTTGCAAGGAAAGCAATCGATTTATTGATGCTGTCTTTTAACTGCTGCTGAGAAACACCCATATAAGATAGAAGGCTTGATTTGCGACGATCGGGAAGGGGTGAGGAAGGGAACAAAGTGGAGGTACTGCCCTCTTTCTTGCTCAAGGGATGTGGCTGTCTTCCCTTTCCGCCATTAAGAGCAAACCGGAGCAGCGCGGCTGCAGAACATAGAGCACTGACACTTCCTTGAAGAACTCTTTGCCATCTTTCAGCTTGCACAAAATATCGCTGTGCACTTTCTGCTTGCGATTGCTCATCTAAGGAGCTTGTGCCCAAATCGACGGAGGTAGGCACGTCAATATCAGCGCAAGCTCCTATCAAGGAATCAGAAATCAGCAGTTCCCACTCCTGACTGGTTCGCATTTCACAAGGCGTCGGGTCAAACCCTTCCAACGCATTGCTGTATTCTTGGAGCTTTCCTCTGATTCTGTGGGCTGAGTTTGGTCCCCAAGATTCCTTCGCTGAGATTTTATTTTGACACTCCACTCCATCGACAACTAATTCCAAAGAGGAAACATCAATTTTGAACAGGGAGGCAGCAAGGCTACATACAGACCTGTGGGGGGAACTTGGATTGTCATCTTCATTTAATTCAACATCTCGCAAGGCAGTTATGATTCGCAAGGCCAAAGCAGAATGACTTGATCGAAGAGATTCTGATGCCTGGGGAGTTGATATTCCGCTCAAGGATATGGCCTTTTCAAGTGACTTGATGTGCTGCTGACGTGCTACCTCCCCGAGTCTTGTCAAAATGGATATTGCCTTTTCCGCTGCTTCTGTCGCAGATGTCTCAGTCATGCCCTCGCGGAAGCGGCAGGAGACATCTAGCCAGTCGGGATGGAAGGGTGATGCCCCAAGGTCTGTTCCTGTGTCATGAAGTCGGGCCAAAGCATCGGCCCTTGCATCCTCGTCATCTTCCCCATCAAAATCAGGGTAACCACCGCCATCGTCGTCAGATTCAGCCGAATCATCAGAGAGGGCGTTGTCCTCTTCCATCATCCCATCCTCAGAGTCAGCAGAGAGACTGCTGCTCTTCCTCCGTCGTCCTCCGGCCCCTTCGCGGATCGGCTTGTCGCCATATGAGGAAAGAAATTCTCCCGTGGGTCGAGTGTAGAGCGACATGAGAAAGGATAAATAGACCGCAACTGCCTCGCCAACGGCCAGCGCAGAGGATTCCACGGGGTCGCTCATCGTATCTGACAGAAATCCATCTGTGATCGACGCCGCCGCGTCCACACAGACCTTGAGAGTATCGCGAACGGCCCTTTTCGGCATCCGTCTCCTCGTTTCGTCCCTCTTCTTAATCAGCTCAGTTAGCAGAGTTTCGGGGACCGTGGCGCTGTCTGTGATGACGTGCCGAAACACATGGCAGATGTCCTCTCGAAGCTTGACGAGCTTCTGCGCATACCCGAGACCATGGAGCGAAGTCGCGGACGACGGGCCGGCCCAGGTCCTCCCATCCCACGGCGAGCTCTTGCCTAGGGCGTTCCACGAAGCGAAGAGAAGGTGACAATGGTCGGTCGGGGCCGAGTCGAAGCCGGCGCGGAAGAGCGCCTCAAACGCGTCCCGGAGCCGAGCGGCTTGGGCCTTGGGAAGGGGATCGGAGGCGTCGAGATTGGCGAGCACGACCGCGTCAGCGGGGAGGGCCGGAGACTCCCAGTCGGAGAAGAGGCCCATGTACGAACGCTCCCTTCCGTACCAGTCGCACTCCTGCTGATCTTCGTCATCCGCGTCATCGTCGCAGCAGTCGATCTCGACGAAGCTGGGAAGGTGGTAGTTATCGGGGCCGCACTCGAGGCGCAAGTTCTCGGCGAGGCCCCTGCCGGCGCACGAGAGGTCCACCAGGGCGGAGCAGACAGTGACCGCGCGGGCCAGCAGTCCCGTCGCGGCCGCATCGCCAAGCACCGTCCCGCGATAGGCCTCGTCCCCGCCTGAATCAGGGGGGGCCAGCCGCGCCGCAGCAGCTCCAAGCAAGTCGGCCAGCCGCGACACGACTCGGGACTGCTCCTTCCGGGGCAGGCGGGAAACCGCCAGCGTGAGGAGGCGGGCGTCGCGCAGGGAGAGGGCGGTGACCTCGTCAGAGATCTGAACGCGGCGGCGCCGGACACGGGCAGTCGTAGTTCTAATGCAGCTGCTGCCGCCGCCCCCCCTCCGCTGCTGATACCCGTGAGTCAGGGCCAGGGCTTGCCCCTCCTCCACCACCTCGCCTTCACGCCTGGGAGGTTCGCCCCCTCCGAGGGGAGAGGTCTTTGACTTGTCCGTCGCTAGGCGCGGGTCGTCTAGCGCGTCTTGGAGGGAGGCAAGAAAGGCGTCGCAGAGGAATTTCTCCGGGGCTGCCTCCCGGGAACTCTTGGGATAGGGCTCCCTTGTTAGGTTGGAAGCAACCAGGGCGTGCTGCACGGCGGGAAGAAACAGCGGCCACCGTTGGGGCTGTTGGGTTGACGGCAACACCGCTTTGGATATGTCTGAATCGTGTACAAGTCTACCAGCACTGACAGCCTGGAAAATCCAGAGGCGACTCTTTCCGTCCCCCAGGACTGACCGTTGAACCGGAGTGAACGATGGCTGCCCCCTTCCAATGGTTAAGCAGAGCTTGATGTGGGAGGTCCAAAGCCGCCTCTCCCAGGGCTCGAACTCGTTCCCTCCACAGCAGAGGGACGCGGCCGAGAGGAAGGAAAGGTGATCCAGCTTGGTATGCCCCATCGGCCCCTGCGGCCCGTCTTCATCGTCGTGATCGTCGTCGTCGCCGTCATCATTATCTACCCCCGCGGAGCGTAGGGCGAGCGCGATTCTTGGTCGCACAAGCCCCTTGTCCATGGCGTAACCCGCGTCGACGGCAGAGCGGACCAAGTCGGCCGTCAGGCCGCAGGGTCGAAGAGAGGATCGGAGACTGGTCGAGGGGGACAGAAGCTGTCCGTCGACGCCGTCGCCATCGTCTGGGCCGAGGAGCAGGCACCTCCGTAGGGCGTCTAGGGCGTCCGCGGCGAGGGAGCACCTGGCGTAGGTCATGGTCGTTAATTCGGGTTCCTCGGCGCCGCCTCCGCCTCCGACGATAATCCCTGCCCCGCGGCCCGCGCGGTAGCAGCATTGCGCAATGCGGAGCAGGTCCACCAAGAGCCCCGACGCGCAGCGGGAGGATGAAGACGAGGAAGAGGAAGAGGCGCGCAGGAAGAGGGAAAGGAACTCCCCCTCCCGATCGCGCCTCCTCCTCGCCTGCCTCTCGAGGGCCGAGGAGGAGAGGCCGAAGTCCCCGACCCCGTCGTTGGAGGCCGCCCCTCCCCCGCCGGCCCCGGGGCTGTCGCCGTCACCGTCATCGGCCGCGGGGGGAGGGAACGCCCCCCCGAAGGGGCCAATCCACGGATCCAGTGGGGCCGCCAGGGGACAGTCAAGCTTGTACCTCCTCACGAGCTGCGCCGGCAGGGCCCGGGCCTCGCCTCCGGCAGCGGGTCCACCATCCTTGCCGCCATCGTCCGACGATCCGCCCCCTGCCCCCGCCGCCTGGGGCTGCGCCGGCGGCGGGGGGGGCGGGGAGGAGGAGGACGGCGCGACGACGAGTCCCACCAGGCACTCCGAGAGCCTCTCCAGCGCGAAGGACGCCAGGCGGGCGTCGACCACGACCACCTCCTCTCCCCTCCCGCCGCCGGCGCCATCGTCGTCGCCGCTGGCCCTCCCCCTCCGGGCCACAGCCCCCCCCAGGGCCAGCGCCGCCGCGACTGCCAGGAGGCGCGCGACTGAGTCGGAGTGATCGGGTCTCCTCATCTGGAGGCCGACGGACCCTGCCCCTGCCCCTCCCCCCCCGGTGACGGCGGCGGAAGCGTCGGGGCCAGGGGCGCTCGCGGCCGCAGCCCGGCACAGCGATTCCAAGGTCCTGTGGAGGAGGGGGTGATACCTCCCTCCCACCGCCGTTGTCGCCGTAGTCGTCGACGCCGAAGCGGCAGGAGCGGCGACGTCGTCGTCGTGAAGGACCCGGTAGTAGGACGGCGATCCCCCTCCCCCTCGACCCTCGACGAGGAG
>Ga0138266_1002689_pt1 | contig 14156 bp, 28 predicted proteins | sample RNAB_120151118_FD_105244 | JGI IMG/M metagenome (GOLD analysis project Ga0138266, IMG submission 105244) | Metatranscriptomics of polar marine prokaryotic and eukaryotic communities from Palmer Station, Antarctica after 192hr light incubation... | ecosystem: Environmental > Aquatic > Marine >... | reverse complement strand
CTTCTGCTGGTCGATAGTCCTCTTGATGTAATCCTCATTCATGAACTTATCGAATTCTACGTACTGGATGATACCGTTCTAGTCTCTGTCGATCTCTTAGAAGAGGGCTCTAACTTCTTTCTGCTTAAGGCTCATGTCAAAGTAGCGGGAAAAGTTAGTCTGGAAGCTCTGGAGGGTCAAGTAACCAACGCTGCGGTTAAGCTTTTTGTTGTCGTCAACACAGGTCCCAGATCTGGTTTGAGAGATTTCAGTTTGTTCGGACTAGTCAAGCTTTTTGAAAGCATCAGCAGTGGTCATTTGAGATTTGATCTGCCTCTGGATGGCTCTGAAGACTTTCAGCATCTGAAGTTGGTCATCGAACTCGCTGATAATTCTCTACCTTGCTTTAGCAACATTGTGCGAAGATAGTTCAAGTTGAGGCATGCTGGGCATCTTGATACCTTCTTCGCCTTCATCTTCGTCCACGAAGCGGCTCTTGAGAGAGTTCCTTCTCACTTCTTTGATTTGCTTTTGAAGCTCTTTCTCTTCTTCTTCATTGAAGGTGTCGTCATAAGTGTAAGCACTCCAGAACCTAGACAGGAATTCCTTCTGAGTAATGTCCTGAGCTCTGTTCTCCTCAGGAATGATCCTGCGGAGGAAAATCTTAAACTGAGCCTCAGAAATGTTAAGGTCCTTAAATCCAATGAGGCACTATTGCAGCTGGTCGAAAGTGATTCTCTGGTCGTTGTCAGAGTCTATCATGTCAAACATTTCATACACAGTGACGTTATGAGTCATCAGGTATCTGCCTAGTCTCTTGAAGACACGTCTTTCCCACTCTTTGGTGTACAGGACATCTTGGTCGTACAGTTACTGCTGCACTCCTTCGAAAGCCAGGTCAAGCTTCTCGTAGTCCATCATTTCCTTCACCCTGACGTTGCCAGTCATGCTGAAAACGCTAGAAAGGATAGTCTTTTCTTGCTCGGACATCGTGACGCCGTATTTCTGCAGCTGCTGGAAGAAGATAGACTTACTGAGACCCATTTGAACATCAGGGGACATCTCCTGAGAGCGGTTCTTATACTTCATCATCATTTTGAAATCCTTAGCGGTTTGGTCATCAGTGTCGGGAGTAGCTTTGCCTGAAACAAGAGTTCCTCTTTTGGCACTTAAATCGTCCCATCTCTTCTACTCTTTGACAAGCCAATCTTAGTTGAGCTCAGCCACTTGATCGAAGAATTTGTCACAGTCAATGGCTAGTTAGTTGATAATGCTTTGAATAATAGGTGTAGCCTGCATAGCGAGGAAGACCCCGCCTCCTATCTTCTGAGACAAGATCTCTTGGCAGTACTTAAGGAATTCTACTATCACCACTTTACCTGTGTTGTGGTTATCGAGGAAGTTCATTACTTTGCGTACACTGGCCAGAGGAATAGTCTAACATAGAGATTAGATCAATTTCACAAATTCTGTGCGGGACACGTATCCAGTCTTGTTGATGTCCATGGCACACATCAGCTGTTTAATGGAGAGCTGCTTGCGCTAGATTATATCACAGATATCACTGAGGACGCCGAAGATGATCTGCAGGTTGGGGACTCCTTTGCGGGTCTTCATCAGGTTCACAAGGGAAGCTGAGGATTCGAGCGAGCCAGCTCCACCCATTTTTTGCATCAGAGAGTTCATCGTGTCTGTAAACTGAGCTTGCGTCACACGGTTGATTTTCTTGTCGTCCATGAAGTTAAATAGTTCAATTATCTCATCAATGGTGAGGTTGAGGTCCATCGCCTGAATGTTCGAGCAGAACTGTTCGTGGTTGATGTCGCCACTCTGGTCAGGGTCAAAGATCTGGAATAACTTTTACATAGAGAGGTTGTAGTAGTCAGACACTAGTTGAATCTGAGTAATCGCATTGGCCAGCATGGGGTCGATGAAGCCCTTCTCTTGGATAGCCGTGTTGATCCTGTTTCTGGTCATGAAGTCACACAGCATTTTCCAAGTGCACTCGGTCTTGCCACCGTTGGCATTGCGAAGGTCGCTGATTATGCGCTTACCCTCGAGTTGAGTGACTCTGATGCCGAGGTATTCCTTTAATGCTCTAACTATACCAGCATCAGTAGCAAGCTAGATAGGCAGGAAATTTAGCTTTTTAAAGAGAATTTCTTCAATGGTGATGTTCCTGTTTTCGATCTCTGTCTTAATCTATTCGTAGATTTCGTTCACCTGCGCACGCACGAGGATCTCGTTGCCAGTCAGATTCTCTTCTTTTCCAGGTAGGGAGTCAATGCATATAGCGTCGATGTCCTCCTCAGGATGGTCGCACTCTTTCTCATTTTTCATCATCAAGATTGCACGTACCTCGTCGATCCTAATCTGGCCTACGCTCTGTCTATCGATCAAATCGAAGACTTTGCGCAGCTCAGACTTGCCAAGAGCGATACCAACGAACTCATTCAGGTTAATGAAATCTTCGAATTTGAGACCGCCTGTGTGGTTGGAGTCGAACTCTGTGAAGAGGGTGTCTAGAGGGAATTAGTTAGCTTCCATCTGTGAGTCGAATTGGTTAATCCATTAGACTAACAGCACCTTTTGGAAGCCTTTCTCATTCTTGAGCTGCTCAGCGCCCTGGACCACAAGGTTTTAGAACTCAGTCGCGGGGATGATGTTGTCTTTTCCGCTGAAGGGCAAATTAGCGCACATTTTGTTTATCTCTTCGGCCGTGAGTCCAGCTTTGGCCTTCTTGAGACCGGCATGCATCTCAGAGTCGCTCAAGCAGAACTTAGGAGACTTAGACTTGGGCTCTCTCCATTGAGTGAACAGTCTCTTGTAAGAAAGGTTCTTCTGTAGCACGAGGGTGTGGATTTTCAAGAAAGCCTGGTTAAGCCAATTTCCGTCACGTTTGATTTGAATAGAATCGTAGAATTGCTTTTGGCTGAACCTAGAGTTGTTGTCAGGTTGTCTCCTGTTCAGGGCCACCATTTGTTGATCGTTGTTCTATGCAGGCTGTACGCCCTCTTTGCAAATAGCTTCGAATATCACATTGAGCTCGTCTTCGTTAAAGTTCAAGCCAGTCATGCAAGCGATATTGATGAAGTCGTGGCGGAAGACATGGGGCAAATCGTCAGGGTTGAACTGTCTCCAAGCTTTCTCAACTCCAAGGCCTTGGCGCTTGAGCTGCGATCTGAATTTAGCCATCAAGGAGTCAGACGCATCGACAGATGTCTCAGGCTTCTTCAGAATGCCGTACTTCACGAAGCAAATAATCATGGCAGTGAATGAAATAGTGGAAGTCTTAGGGCGTGTCCTGTTAGCCATAGACGACACCTGTCTTCTTGATCCCTACCCAGCTCCTTAAGCTTCTGCTTGGTCAGCTCTCTCCTACATGTCTGCTCTGGCTCCACTCCTGAAGGCATCTTAAGGTCTCTTTTTCTAAATTTAAGAGAAATCGTGGATGGCTTTCCAGAGTAACTCGAACTCCTTGCTTGAGAGAGTCATCCCCATACCGATGATTCCGGTCCTGAGCTCAGTCTAATCAAGTCTGCCAGTGCACTTCTTGTCCAGGCGTACGAAGAGGTCGAACAGAGAGAGCTCCTTAGCCTTCATGATCGAGTGCAATTTGTTCATAACTTCCTGTCTCAATTGAATGAATTTGTTAGTGCGGAGCTTGATCTCTTGCAAGACTTTCTTGGTGAAATCCATTATGTCAATCGACTGCTGTCCTTCAACGATACCACCGATCTTGTGGAACATAGGGATGTGGCTCATGATGTTGGAGATTCCAATGCGTTTGAACACTCTTGGTAGGTCTGCTACTAGGATGTTATCAGAGCCCTCAAGGTCATAGAGCTTCATTGCATCGTACAGAGTCTCGTCAGAGTAGCTGAGTTGCTCCTTGATCTTGTTCATGATAGAGTCTTGGACGCCTAGGGCTTCGGAGTTCATCTCATGGCGGCGTTTGAGGTTTTCATCAAGGGTGGCGATGAACCTGTCATAAGATACCTCGCCGGTCTTGTCGTTGGAGCCTTTCATCATGGCCATGAGATCGTCAATTTCATCGTAGCCAAGGCCGAGGTCTAACTGGTTGAAACCTTGACGGAACTCACGTGTGTTGATAGAGCCAGAGCCATCCACGTCGAAAATCTGGAAAGCTCTCTTCAGGTTAAGATTCTGTAGGTAGAAAGCTGTCGCTAGTTTATCCAGGGTCTTGTGGAGGCGCATCTTTCTCAGGTTGACTGACTCGAAACGAGGGCAGAAATACTTCAAATCAACTGTGCCAATAGTCTTCTTAGTTTTGCCGGTCTTCTTATCGATAGAAGTCTAATTGCCTCCCTGAGCAATTCTGCGCAAGATTCTATGGTCTTGAACTGTAAGGGGCAGGTTCAGCTTCATGACTTTCTCCTTGAAAATCTTAATAGGGATTCTGTTATCCGCAGCTAGGGGATCGTACACTTCCTTGAAAGCATCGAAGAAAGTAACTTCACGTTGCAGGAATATGTTGATGATTTTCTCAATCAACTGGCTCTCACGCCTCTAGTGCTCCACTGTCTTGTTCTAGTCAGAAGGAGTCTATCCTCTTTGCTGCAGTTGCTGGTCGGCAGTGAGCTTGCGGGTGTTCTGAGAGGCAGTTTAGACGCGTTAAATGTTGCTCAGGTCTCCTTCATTGAAGTAGCCTTCGTTTCTCTCAAGAGTACGTTGCTGCTCCTGATCGACCATACATCTGTATACCTCTTCGATAGCTTTCTAGAAGTGATGGAACTGGATCACGTCAACGTCAATATCAGCTCCGAACGTCAAGTCAGGTTTACTGATCATAGCTTTCTGGTCCTTTCTGCCGAATTGTTCCTTCTGCTTCTCTTGAATCAACTTGCTTCTGTCAACGGTGTTTTGGTCAGGCTGCCTTCTGCTTCCCTTAATTGCGAATTTGACAACTCTTTCAATACTCTATTGGTCAAGGGCTGAGTAGTTTCCATCGTACTCGCATTCCTGCTTGAGCATGTCAGCGAATTCTCTGCCTGTGATGACGCCACTGGAGTACTTCACCTTGTCGTGTTGGGGAGCAAGGAGGTCTTCGTCCTTTTCATCTTCGTTAGATTTAACAGTGTAGCTGTGGTTTTCTTTCATGTACCTGTCGAGGTCCTCCATCTTTTTCATGATGATTTCAATGGGCTGTAACCTTCCGTCAAGGAGAGCAAGCGCTGCTGGGGAGGTCCAAAGTTGCATATCGAAGACAGGTACGATTATGTTGGCGTGCTTGATCTCAGTCAGTAGGTAATGGCCGATGATGAAACCAGCGTCCTCGTTATCGGCGAAGAGAGTCAAGACATGGAAATCTTTCTCAGTGATTTTAAAGTCGATCAGCTTGAGGATCTTCTCTAAGTCAATGTAAGAAATATAGCCAGTTCTCTTCTGGAAGATGTCGAAAATGCGCTCTAGCTCCAAGTTCATCTCTCTGACATGCTTCTGGATTCTGCCTAGGATTTCTTCATATTTAAACTCTCTGTCAGTGTTACGCTCAGCGTCTCTGAGTTGGCCCATGTTAATTCCGAGTGCCTGTTTCTTGGCGCTCTTCTTGCCGGCCTTACCCTCAGTATCGGAGAAGAAGATCTTCATGAATTCATGGTAATCCACATGGTTGTCGTACTAGAGACACTCAAGTTCGAATTACAGGCCGATAAGGTCTTTTTCTTCGAAAATGTCAAGGTGGGCCAGGTTATGCTTGAGAATGTTGACTAGGATATAGGCAGGGATCTGGTTGATTTCTCCGTAATCGTGCTCAGCACATTTCCTAAGAAGCTCAGGGACATTCATGCTATCAATGTTGTTAACGATCTTCCTCTAGCAGCGCTCTAGGTAATCAATGTTTTTAACAGACGCGATGTCATTAGGCTCCACGCTGTTGCTGGCCATCTGAGCGAAGGAAGGCAGCTGTTCAGCGACGTCTCCATCAAGGTCACCTTCGATAGCTTGGCTGCCATATCTAGTCTTGACGCACGCCTTCATACGCTCAATCAAATCTTCAATATGGACCTGCTCCTTGCGGGTGAACTCTTGTAGGAACAAGCCTTGGTTGATATAGTTGACGTAGAATTTGGTCAAAACCTATCTTAGCACGGGGAGCTCAACGAACTTATCTTCAGCTCTGCGTTGCTTGAGCTATCCGTAGATGTCCAAGCTGGACCTGAACACGTTCTCGTTACGAAGGAGCTTGGAGCAGATCACTGGAAGAACTTCTCTGTCAGCGATGTGGAAGGCAGTCTGGACTCTCCTGAGGTGGTGCAGCCACGAGTTCAAGTAGACGACGCCAGGTGGGTCTCCGGGCTTTTGCTGCTCGTTAATCGACAGGTAAGCAGCGAGGCGGCGGACTTGAGTCTCGGACACTTGCTGGGCGTTGAGGAGAAGGACCTTCTGGATGAAGACTTCTTTGAGCAACTTTTCAGAAGTGTGCTTGGAGTGGTTCACAATCTCAATAGCTCCCTCATCTTTCTTCTTTGCCTCTGTCTTACTCTTGCTTCTTCTCTGTCCCTTCTTAGGCTCAGCCTCCATCTGCTCATTGAACAGGGCATCAAAGCCCATTCCCTTGTAAATGAGGCAAGCTTTGATGAGGGTGAGGGTGCCGTCTATCTCATTCACATCCTTCAACTCACACTCGTGGAAGAGTTTATTATAGAAGAAAGGAAGGAAAATATATTTAGGTTAGAGGTCTTTGTTGTGAGTGTTGTTGGCCATCTGATCTTAGGCGGTGTCCTTGTCTTCTTCAGAAGGAACGTTGGTGAGGACATTAGTGTTAGGCTTCTCATATTCTTCAGCCATGAGGTCGAACAGGAGCTCAAGCTCATTTCTGTTCATCTTAATCTTAGATTAGTAGACAGCCTGGATGAACTAATTCTTCGAGATATAGCCATCGCCTTCAACATCAGCATTTCCTAGTGCTTTTTGAAGTGGAATCCTTTAGTTTGGTGATGCGAAGGACCTCAGGGTTTGCAGGAGGGTCTCAGGACGAGACGCTGATTAGATATGGAAGAACCTCATTTCTTCAATAAAGAGGCGCTGGATGTGGCCAATTTGAATAACGTTGGTGTTGAAAGGGTCGAGCTCACTCATGACAAGGTCCATCTCTTCGTCAGTGAAAGTGTCTAATTCCCTGTTCTTCTCGTGCACAACGTCTTCAAAGTACTGCTGAATCCTCTTCCTGGTGCAGAAAGTTTGCATCAAGCGCTCAGCAAAGGGGTCAACGGAAGTCTGGCTGACTCCGCGGAAGAAGTCCATCTCGATTCCATGCATTCTGATGTAGTTAGCGAACTTCTGGAGAGCAGGCTTGGCCCATTTCTTGATGCCCTGTAGGTACTGTCTCTGGTGACGCTAGTAGAAGCCTTAAATTGAGGTTTCAAATTCAATCTAGGTCGTCCTAAGAGGGTGTATTTGCATGAATTTCTGCAAGTAGAGGAAGGTCTCGGAAACAGAAAGTTTATCAGAGCAGCCAGAAGAGGCCAGGAAACCTTTGAATTGGTTACGCGCTGGCAACTGTAAGATTAAGTTGTAAATCTTGCGTAGGGGTTCAGGGTTAACGTATTTCTCTTCCTTTCTGTTGAGGATAGCTTGCATGAATAGAGCTCTGATTTGCTCGATGTACTTCATCTGAGAGAGCTGAGTCTCTTTGATCAGCAGAAGCTCCTTGGGCAGGTCTTTTCTGAACTTTTAGACTACCTTCTCACGACGCACCTTGACCATCTCTTGGCACTCCTTGTTGATGTGAGGAGGTACGAAATCGTCGTGGTGGCAAGCAGGTACTTCGATCTTGACTCTCTCGATACCGTAACCGCAGACGAAGCCCATCTGAGTAGCTTTAGCCTCTCTGTTTTGGATAGGAGAAGGCCTGGCTAGTTTGAGACAGACAATCCACTCAACCGAAGATTTCTGGTCGGGCAAGTCCTCATCCATGATAACGTCTCTAATAGTCAGAGGCCTGAGAGAGAAGCAGATAGTATCACCACCTGTGTAGATGCGCTTAACTTCCTTAAAAGCTTCGTTAGTCTTAGTCTATTCAGTCAACAGGGCTCTATAGTAACCTGGTCGTTTAGCTGCATGGGGGTTGTTGCCAGGACTGGTCAGGGCAATGCTAGCTGTAGCGGGATCCCAGAAACGAATGGTCTGATCAGCGGATGAAGTGACGATTAATTGCGACTTGGCAAGGTAAGTGATATCGATGATAGACTTATCATGAGCCACGAACTTCTTATAGTAGGGTACGACCCATGGGGGCCTCATCGACAGAGACTCTACCATGTCCTTCTGCAGGTTCCAGACAATAATTTCGCATTTCTGGTTGTTAGTGTGCTGCTTGGAGTACTAAGAGTAGGTGTCTTGGTTGGTCTTCGATCCTTAGGTGGTGGGCACGTGGTCGGGGTCGTTCAGGTTTTTCTTGTCCGAGCTCTTTTCGGGCTAGAAAGAGCCAAATGCGTCAAGGTACTTTTCACCTGTAATGAGGCAGCCACTCTCAGGTATGTAGCACATAGAAGGAGGATCTTGGTTTTTGTGACCATTCAGTTTACCCAACAGTTAGTAGTGGTTAGTCAGCTGAGATTCCTTCTTCTTGTTTGCCTTGACGACGTTAGACTTTTTCTTTAATTATTATAATTGTTCCTGCGAGTAGTCCTTGAGGTCGGCTAAGTCAAGCACCTGAAGAGTGTCCTCAGAGCTGTTAGATTTCTCAGTCTTGTTCAAACTAGTCACAAAGAGTGTTGAAGTCTTAGGTGAGACCGTGGAGTAGATAATCACTTGCAAATCATCGATATAGACAAGGTCTTCTACGACAACTTTGCGATTGCTGGTCTCTGGCTGAGCGTCTTAGTCCTCATCATCAGAGTCTGAGAAGGGGTCACAAATATTATGGCCTGTCTTGGTCAGATCTCCATGCTTGTCTCCAGGCAAATGCGTGTGACCATCAGCTTCAAGTACGCTCTGTGTAAGCCCTCTGCTCTTCTTTTTGCGGGGGTCACCACCGCCACCAAGGTCTAGGCCAGGCATCTCAGCACGAAGCTTCTGATTGGCCTCAACGCCCGTAACTCTGTTGATGTTGTTTTTGTTCAGAGATGCGTTTCTAATGCGTTTGCGTTCCATGTCTTTAGCTCTGGTAGCAGACTGGGTCTTGATTCTCCTTCCTTCTAGGACCACGAACTCTTCTTTCAATACAATTGCTGTGTAGTTGACGTTACCGTAGTTATCGAACAGGAGGTCGTTATCGAAGATCTCAGTCAGCTCGCTCTCATTGAGGCCTAAGGGAAGGCCGATAAGGATTCCCCAGAAGACGGGGCGAGCGATGACACTGAGCTCAAGGGGGTCGTGCTTGGCAAACTCGGCTCTTAAGTTGATGTTAATCTCGGAAGCTTTGCGGAGGCAATAGCTGAGAGTGGCCTCTTTGATCAGCTTACGATCAAGTTCGATTTCAAGTTAAGTCTTGTTTTCGGACTGGAACGCGCCAGGGTCAGACTCAGCGGAAGCTTGGCCCTTCTTCTTGATGGAGACGTTTTTGAAGGTTCTAACGAGCTTTTTCTCCATGAACTTGCAAAATTTGCGGTAATTGATTCTACCGTCGCTCACTGCAATAGTCAATCTGAGGAGCAGCTGGATGTCACTCTCGTCTATGATGTCGTCAAAGAAGATCCTGATGACTCGGATGAACTCCTCTTTCGTGCACACGTCCTAGTTCGTCATGTCGTAGATTCCGAACGCGGATTCTGCAGAGATGCCATGGAGTGTCTCAAGCTCGTGGTACATGTTATAGAACAGGTTTTGGACAATACCGAGCTTGCCTTCCTTGACAAGCCAGGTAGGCCAGAGCTCGTCATTAAGCATCTGCTCCATTTGAGACTTGGCCTCCTCATCCTCCTCGTTCTTGACCATTCCAAAGAAATCCAGGAACTCATCGAGAGAGATAGTGCCAGAGTTATCAGCGTCGAGACTCTGCATGATTTTGAATAAATTAGCTCTAGGCTCATCACACAGGTTCAGCATATGCTCAACGAAGTCCTTGATCTTGATCTCTTCAGAGTCTCTGTCAAGTAGGTCCATGAAAATTGTCTGCATGCTACGGCCACGCTCCTTCTTGACTTTGTCGAAGAGGTGGCGGAGCTTCTGGATGCTTCTCCTGATCTCCTTAGGGATTTCGTAGTCGGCATAATTGAGGGTCACTCTCTTCAGGACTGAGAAGGAGATGGGGTCGATGAACACGATGCTATTGTCCATGCAACTGGTGTTGACTAAGAGGATCTGCTGGTTAGATTCAGCAAGACTCAGGAACCTAGGCTTGGCGTTGTTGAACGTAGATCTAGGTTTGTAATAGTGGTTAATCAAGTCTTTGCCTTCTTCGTTAGCGCAGACAGCAATCCTCTTCTCTGGGAAGAATTTGTTACCACCACCTCTAGCTTTAGAGCCACTGTTCTTTTTCTCGTTAGTGTTGATCATTTCCTCAATCTCGTCTCTGCTCATATCATTATCTTGGTTGATGTTCCAGATTTCAAGGATCCAGTTAGCGTTGAGAGTGTAAATCCTGCCACTTCTCTGGTCACAGACCATGTCGATAATGGGGTAATGCTTGAGAGGAGGGCGGGTACCTAGGTTCATGGGGTTGGGCACCTGCTTAGCGGTGGCCAGGTCGAACTGACTCAACTGGTTCTAGTTATCTAAGAACATGACTTGGCCGAGAGAGTCAATCGATTGGAGAGACTTTGGCTGGACGCCTTGAACGTTGAATTGGAACTGCAGGATCAAAGGGAAAACGAATTTGGTCACGGGTCTGTGCTAGAAGTTATGCTGGATTTCTCTGCACACGCTAAGCGACTCTCCGTAGCACAAAGCTTTGGTGAGGAGGTCTTCCAGGACGCTAGATTTGATATAAGTTTCCAGTTCCCTACGGTTTTTCCTTGAGTTCATATCATTACCCTTCTGGTCCTTAGCTTTTGCAGCCTCTGATAGCTGGTTTCTCATACCACCTGTCCTGCGTTTGTCTAGCCTTCCATCAAGGTCTTTCTTAGATTTCGCTAAAAGCTTCTCTTTCTTCTTCTCTTCAGCCGTTCTAGCCTTCTTGAAGTCTTGCTTCTAGCCATCGGGCATGATATCTTCCTCACCCAATTCCATAGCTCTGTGCTAGTCGTGGATGTTTTTGAAAGCTTAATTGCCACCCAACTATCCAAGTCTGTTGTCGGTGTATCTGCGCCAGCATCTCTAGATGACAATGACAGCTACGGCGATATCTTGGAGAGAAGAGATCTTCTGAGCTGGTCTGATAGCCGAAATGAGTTGCTTATAGTTGATGAGCCACTCACCGTCCTCATCAGGGAGGCAGAATTGCTTACCGATTAGGTCATCCTTGTCCTTCGAGTGCATGGGCAGGTCGTAGTCTAACATAATCTTCTGGAATACAGCGATAGGTAGAAGGCCGTTCTCGCCCATGTGTTGGTCAGCCTCGTCGAATTCACTCTTCAAACACATTATCATGCGCTCAGGGGTCTTTTTGACTCTCTTGAGTAGTCTCTAGTAGAAGGAGCACTCATCGCGGGGCTCACCAAGATCGATAAACTGTTAGAAGTCAGAGGTGGAGATCTGGCCTCTTTAGTTCTCATCAATCTCATTGAACAACGCCATAAGGAGGTTATCTGAGGGCATAGGGGTGTTGTTGTAGTCCTGGATTTGCTGGTGGACGTGGTTAACGTAGATCTTCTTAAGCTCTGAGAAGTCGAGGAAGCCTTTAGTCTTCTTGCCGTAACTTTCTACGTACTTGCCGGAAGATTGGTTTTTGTCACCAAGGTCCTCTTTGCAGGCCCTAATGAATTGCTTTACGAAGGAGTCAAGAGTCTTATCGAATTTAGACACTTCGAGGAGAGCTAGCTTCCTCTGGGTGAGAGCTGGGGCGGGCCTCTTGAAGTAGGCAGAGTCGGCTGGGTTCAATTCCTTGACAGCGTCTTAGCGCTACCTAGGGTCTTTGACTCCACCAATTACTGAGTCAGGGCCACGGGACATCATGCTGGTGCCATCGGAGTCGAATTCGTCGCGGACAGACCTGCCATCCTTGCGTGAGTTTTCGTCTCTGTCTAGACCAGCTCTGAGCTATCTCTTCTCATTTTCCATCTCTCTCAAGAACTCGGGATCGTTAGGGTTCATTCCTCTCTTATCACCCTTCGCTGGAGGCTTAGGCTTGGGCTTTCCAGCCATAATGTGGTTCATGTTCAGACTAGGCTACGACGAAACATCGCTTTGACCGTCTTCTTATCCACGTTTTAGCTCTTTCTGGCCTTTTTTGGAGCGAATCTCATTCGTCTGTCTACGCTGTTCGTCACCGAGACTGTCGTAGCTCTCAATGTTTTTACTGGGCATAAACTGGTCTTTGAAAAGGTTGATTGGAATGAACATTTCAGCCTCCTTGGCCCTCAAATCTAAGTCGGTGTGCTTCTGACAGTCCTTCACGAGGTACTGGAAAGCAAACTTGATCTAGGTGTCGGAGAAGGTGCCTTTATTGCCTTTAGGGTCAGGCTTAAGGTGCAGCCTGCAGACTTTGTTAAAATCTCTGTGAGTAATGTTTCCAGATTGGCCTGACATTGGCTTGCCCATGTCTTTCAGAATGACGTCGAAGGACCTACACTGCTTAAGCAGCTGGTTCCTGATATCACTGAAATTGTCTTGGGCCTCAGCAGCTCCGTCAAGGTCAAGCCTGCCACCGCCGCCGTTGTCAGACCTTTAGAAGATGTCGGTCATTCCACTGCGGGTCTGAGTGTAAGGGTCTCGGGATTCCATGCCAGCGACGTGACTGTTGCTTCTCTGCTCGTTGATCTCGCTCTGAGTGAGACCGGCGAATTCGCCATAGGAAGTGAGTTGCTTGCGGATCATGACCTCAGCCTTATCGTGAACTGCACGCAAAGTAGGAGAGTCGAATAGGGTGTAAAGTTCTTTCCAGTTGATGATCTTCCTGCCTTCGACATCAAGGTTTTTGAATAAGAAGTCGATGTCATTCTCGGTGATGCCGATCTTGTGGTTATCCTTAATGTGGTAGAACTCGTTGATGGTCATTTCTCCACGAGGCTTCTCCATCTAGAGGGAAGATTTGAACGCAGGATTTGACTTCATTTTCTTCTCGATAGAGATCCACTGGGTGTCGAATCTTTTGATTTCTCTTTCGACAACCTTGTCCATTTTCTGGTTTTGAAGGACCTATAGGTCCTTGTCATACTTCGCCTGATCGAGCTTCTCTTTGGCTTCAGCGTTCCTCTCCTTATCGTCAGAGGCCGAGTTTCTCTAGGGGCCCTTGCTGGCAAAGCTTATTTTCTGATTATTGGACTTATCAGCAATTTTCTTGGCCTCGATTCGTTGCTATCTGGCCAAGTCCATTTCTTGCTTGCGATGGTGTAGCTTGTCCTCTTCGAGCTGGAGCTTGGAGACAGTTTCAATGGGCTTCTTCCTTTCGTCCTTGGTCAGGATCTTAGGAAACTTGCCGTACATGCAGTTGTCCTCACGCTTGTAGGTAGCCTGGAGGATGCCGTTCCAAGAGATCGTCTCGCGGTAAGAGTCGGCGACACACTCGAGAGCTTTGAGCAGGCGCTCAAGCATCCGATTGTCAATGCCAGTCTTCTTGTGGAGCTGGATCTTCTCAAACGCTGTTTAGACATCTCTGAGTGAGATGATGCCCCTCTTTTGAGGGTCCGCGAGCTAGAGGGCTTCAGTGAGCTTGGCCCTGGGGGTAGACTTGTCATCGTCGTAATTGTCTGTGGGATGGCCATCGGAGTCTCTGTTGCCGATGAAGAACTTAAGTTCTCTCCAAGCGTCATCGAGTTCGCGGTCTTAATCAGACTTGTCTTCGCGTTGGGGTACGGGAGCCGTTGGTCTGCTATGCTTCTTATCGTTCTCGTGTTAATGGCGTTTGCGGTCGTTCTGCATCTCTAAGTTGACACTCTCCCTGGTCTGCGCTTGCTATTTGAAGGTGGCTTCTTGGTTTGAGTCTTCTCCGGAGTCGTCTTCCTCCGCAATGGGGTTGTGCGAGCCCCCGTAGTTATTGGTGTTAGAGGGCTGTTGGTTTCTGCGGACCTCACCACTGTCTTTGGCTCCGTAGATGCCTTCAGAGGTCTTCTTACTTGTACCGTATTTGTCGTAACTAGACATTTTCAATTTGACTGGTGTAGATTCAAATTTAT
>Ga0138266_1403625_pt1 | contig 14168 bp, 17 predicted proteins | sample RNAB_120151118_FD_105244 | JGI IMG/M metagenome (GOLD analysis project Ga0138266, IMG submission 105244) | Metatranscriptomics of polar marine prokaryotic and eukaryotic communities from Palmer Station, Antarctica after 192hr light incubation... | ecosystem: Environmental > Aquatic > Marine >... | reverse complement strand
CATTTGATCACGAAATCGATAATTAATTTTTAAATTAGTTTATTTGAAAACAAGTAACTGCAACGCATGGCACTTTCACAGAGAGCAAGTTGGATGGCATCCAACATCGCAGATTCATTTGGTATCTAAGAATACGACGCTGTCGAGGTCTTCAGATTACCATAATTCACCCAGATCTTCGAAGATTTCTTCGCAGGAAAGGGATCAGATAGTGTATTCGTTTACTATCAGGTACCTTACAAGATCAACGAGTCAGGAGATATCCAGTACTTCAACAGTCCAAAGGAGTTCTTCATTTCCAATGGAGAGAAGACAAAGCTCAATGGCAAGGGGTGCTACTTCCTTAGAAACCTCGAGCCAGGTAAAAAAGTCAAAGAAGAGAACGCCTCTGATAACACAGTTCTTTTCGGTCAGATCAGTGAACACTCCGTTTACTCATTGAACACGATCATTAACCAGATTTTCAAACCACTCGTTGAACAACTTGATGACTGGGGCAAATGTGAGGACGACCAAAGAAAGGAGTTCACCTCTTACTATGAGAAGTTTGCTAACGAGCTGAAAGAGGCTCTTAAGTCTCTCTCTCAAAACATCAACCTTGAAGAGTATCCACCTCAATGGGAGCAAGAAGCCAAGAACATTCATGGCTCAAAGGCTCCATCCAATGAGATGATCAACGACTTCGAGAAACTTTTCAACAAGTGGAGCGAGCAAATCGCAGCAGCTCTTGACGGAACCGAGAAGGTTGAGAAAAAAGACGAGAAGAGCGATCCAAGACAAGAGCTCGACTACTGGAAGCAAAAGATGAGACAACTCACCGGTATCTCAGAGCAGCTTAGAAGCAAGAACTGCAGAACCGTCTACAACGTTCTCAGCGCTGCTTCTCAAAACACTTCCGAGCAAATGGGAAAACCAAGAGACAAGATCTACCTCGCAACCTCAAGATGGAGAGCCATCGAGCTTAGAGTTACCGAAGCTTTGAATGAAGCCAAGGATAACGTTAAGTATCTTCAAACCCTTGAAAAGTTCATTGAACCACTCTATGATGGAAATCCAGAAACCATTAAAGAGACCCTTCCAGCTTTGATGAACAGTATCAAGATGATCCATACCATCGCTAGATATTACAACACAAACGAGAGAATGACCGGTCTTTTTTCTAAAATCACCAACCAGATGATCACCAACTGTAAATTCAACATTCTTAACTTCAGAAGAATCAGGTCCGGAATTACAGGAAAGAAAGGTGCCCCTTAAAACGATGATGTTCTTTGGGACCATGACCTTTATCCACCAGAGGAGCTCATTGAGGTTCTCCAAAGCTGCATCGAGCTTAACCAAGCCTACCTTAAGTAATACGAGTTCACCAAAGAGAGACTTATGAACATGCCAAAAGGAAAGCAATTCGATTTCTCACCTAACCAAATCTTCGGAAGATTTGACTTGTTCTGCAGAAGAGTCAGCAAACTGATTGAGTTGTTCGGTACTATTCAACAATTCAGAACTCTTGAGAAACACAACTTGGAAGGCATCCAGCCAATTCTTGATAACTTCTACAAGTTTGTTACCATGCTTAAGAAGAAGAACCACAAGCTTCTTGATTCTGCAAGCAACACCTTCGATAGAGATTTCGTTAACTTCAAGGTTGATGTATCTTCAGTCGAAACTGAGCTCCAACAATACATTGACAAGAACTTTGAGGTTATTACTAACATTGAAACCTCTTTGAACCTCCTTAGAAAGTTCAAGAGTATCCTTCACAGAGATAACTTGAGAAATGGATTGAACTCCAAATACTCCATCTTGTTCCAAAACTATGGTGTCGAGATTCACCAAATCGAGGACCAATATCAGAAATGGAAGAACAACCCTCCAATTATCAGAAACTTGCCAACAGTTTCTGGTTCCATCACCTGGTCAAGACATCTCTTCCACAGAATCTCTGGACCAATGGAGCAATTCCCACAAGATCTCATCAAGCAAAAGGAGTCCAGAAGATTCGTTAAGATGTACAACAAGATCGGTTACACTCTCTTCTCCTTCGAGTATCTTTGGAGATAGAAGTGGTCTCATGAAGTTGAGAAAGCTAAAGCTGGATTGTAAGCTACTCTGATAATTAGACACCCAGAGAACAACAAACTCTACGTCAACTTCGACTCTGAGATCCTTACTCTCATCAGAGAAGCTAAGTGCCTTTCCAGAATTGGAATCGACATTCCTGAGAGCGCTAAGATCGTCCTTCTTCAAGAAGACAAATTCAAGATGTACAACAACGAGCTTCAATTTGTTCTTAAGGAATACGATAGAATCGTAAACAAGATCAGACCAAATACCAAATCTCTTCTTGTCCCACATCTTGAGGATCTTGAGTACAAACTTAGACCAGGTATGGTTACCCTCACCTGGACTTCCATGAATATCGATGGATATCTCCACCATGTTCATCAAGGTCTTGCTAAGCTTGAGCAACTCATCATTAACATCAATGATATCATGGAGAACAGAATTGAGAACAACCTTAAGAGTCTCTCTAAAACTGTTTTGGTCAACCTTCCTCAAGATGCTCAAACCTATACTCTTGATGATTTCGTTGAGATGCAATCTGAATGGATCGCTGAAGAGTCAGAGAAACTTAAGTCAAAGAACTACGAAGTTGAAGGAGCTGTTGAGGATCTCATCCAGACCATCTGCTCTTACCAACTTGATCAACATGTTGAGCCAATCTCAGCTGAAGAAATTCAAAAGTTGTCCAAGTACTATAACTGGTCCATGTATCAAGCCCTTCTCCACGCCACTAAATATTCACTTAACCAGATGAAAGAGAGAATTTGTGGAAGAAGAAACATGCCAAAGCAAATCTTGAAGCCATTCTTCGAGGTTGATGTTCACCTTGAAGGAACAGCTGGTGGTGAAGCAAACTGCACACTTAAGCCAACCCTTACAGAAGTCCAATCTGCCATCAATAGAGCTGCTTCTCATGTTTTGAAATCAACCAAGAATGTTCAAAACTGGAATCAAAAAGATCAACCAGAAGAGCTCAGAGAGCCATTCTATGACTGGATTGCTAAGGATAAAGAAATCGTTAAGGTTATTCTTCTTTTGACTGGTTCTATTCAAGGAACAAAGAACAGTGTTGGAAGATTCCTCCTCGGTTTCAATAGATTTGACTGGTTATGGAAGAAGAACCAAGAGCAAGAACTCAAAAAATTCAACGCCACAGATCCACAACTTGAGGATTTCGAAGAGAAACTCAATGAGTTCTCTGAATTCCAAGATGAAGTTGCCTCTGTTCCATAAATTGAATAAATTGGCGCTCTTTCTCTTTAAACCGGAAACGTCAAAGGAAGCTTAAAATCCAAAATCAGATCATGGTAAGATGCATACTCTCATGATCTCTACGTTAGAGCCAACAGAATGCTTGAGACTCTCAACGATGACATGAAACAAATCAGACTCAAAATCGATAAACCAGCCAAGGATATTGATTCTCTCGGTCAAGTTATGCATGCTCTTGAGGAGATCAGAAAGAAGGAATCTGAAATCGATATCGACTTCAGACCAGTCATTGATATGTTTGCTCTCTTAGAGAATAGCTCCTACATGGAGAACAAAGAGCAAAAAGGAGATGAGATGGATGCCTCTTCTATCCTAGATAAAGACTGGGCTAACCTTGTTAAGCAAGCCGCTGAGGTCCAAGACGGTCTCTTTGCTCAACAATCACAGTTCAAGAAAGACTTGATCCAAAAAGTTAACTTCCTTGTTGATGATGTTACCACTTTTAGAGCAGACTTCGTTGAGAACGGTCCAGGTGTTCCAGGAATTGAACCAAAGGTTGCCCTTTATAGACTTAAGATGTTCCAAGAAGAGTTCCTCATCAGAGACAGAAAGTTCAACTCTTACAACGGTGGTGAAATCCTTTTCGGACTTCCAAACCAACAATATCCAGAGCTTGAAGAGACTAAAAAGCAGATCGAACTTTTCGATAAGCTTTACAATCTCTATTCTAAAGTTAAGGATACTCTTGGAAAATGGAAAGACATCCAGTGGTTGGAAGTCAAAGAAGAAATGAAAAACATGGTTGAAGTTATTGAGCAATTCGCTAAAGATTGCGCTAAGCTTCCAGGACCTCTTAAACAATGGGCTGCCTACAAAGAGCTTAAACAAGAAATCGATGACATGATCGAAATTCTTCCATTAGTTGAAGGTCTTGCCAAAGAAACCATCAGAGATAGACATTGGGATGAGATCATTGAAATTACCAAGGAAGACATTCCATACAAAGAGGAAACTTTCAATTTCGAACAACTTATGGCTGCTCCACTTCTTAAATTCAAAGATGATATTGAAGATATTACCGAGAGAGCTGATAAAGAACAAAAGCTTGAGAAATCTCTTAACAATGATGTCATTGCCTATTGGGAAGATGCTGAGCTCGAAATAAAAATGTGGAAAGGTATCGATTCCCCATGTATTCTTGGAGGAAACATCCAAGATATCCAAGAAAAACTTGAAGAACATATGATGCTTCTTAACCAGTTTAATGCTGTGAGACACGTTAAGCCATTCAAGCCACTCGTTGTTGAAAAAATGAGCCTTATCTCCGATGTTTCTGATACCGTCGAAAGATGGTTGAAGGTTCAAACTCTCTGGACAAATCTCGTATCTGTATTCACATCTGGTGATATTGCTAAGCAGATGCCAACTGAATCCAAGATGTTCAAAAAGATTAACACCCAATGGTTAAAGATTATGGAGAGAGCTGCTGAGGGCAAAAACGTCATCAAAGTTTGCACCAATGACTTACTTAGAAACTCACTTGGAGGACTCCAAGATGGTCTTGAGATCTGCCAAAAGAAATTAGAGAACTATCTTGAGGCCAAAAAGATGGTCTTCCCAAGATTCTATTTCTGCTCCAATGATGATTTACTCAAGATTCTTTCCGTTGGATCTGATCCAAACATGGTCCAAGATGATTTCGAGAAATTGTTCGCTGCTATTAATAGAGTAAGATTCGATGACACTGATAGAAGACTTATTGTTGATATCTATTAAGTTATGGGAAAATTCGAGGAGTGCCTCTAACTTCATGAAGGTGTCCATGCTGAAGGTAACATTGAGGAATGGTTAGTCAAGGTATAAAACGAAATGCAGAGATCCGTTAGAGGTGTCGCTCAAAGAGGTTGCCAAGACTGCTTCTCAATGGGACTTAAGGACTTTGTCGCTGCTTTCCCATCTTAAATTGCTCTTCTTGGTATCCAAAGACTTTGGACTGATAAAGTCGAGGAATGCCTAGAAAAGAGTCAGAAAGAAAAACTTCAAGAACTCGAGAAGAAGAAGAGAGATGTCGTTGGAATGATGGAAACTCTTTCAAATATGTGTCTCGAAGACATGAACAAATTGGTTAGACAAAAGACTGAAACACTTGTTACAATTCATGTACATCAAAGAGATGTCTTCTTGGAAATCCAAGAAATGTGCAAACAACACAAGATCAAGGACAAGAATGATTTCGAGTGGTAAAAGAACACGAGAGTTTACTGGGATACTGATACCGGACATTGCATGATCTGCGTCACTGATGTCGCTTTCACATATGCTTATGAGTTCCTCGGTGCCAAAGAAAGACTTTGTATCACAGGTCTTACAGATAAATGCTACATTACTCTTTCATAAGCCCTTGGTATGTACTATGGTGGTGCTCCAGCTGGTCCTGCTGGAACCGGTAAAACTGAGACAGTCAAGGATCTCGGATGTACCCTTGGTATCTATGTCGTCGTCACCAACTGCTCTGATGAGCACAAATATAGAGATATGGCTAAGATCTTCAAGGGTGTTTCCCAATCTGGTCTTTGGGGCTGCTTCGATGAATTCAACAGAATTTCTCTCCCAACTCTTTCCGTTATTGCTGCATAAGTTGAGTCAATCACTCTTGCAAAGAAACAAGGTCTAAAGAGATTCATGTTCCCAAATACTGAGGAGCCAATTATGCTTATCTCAACCTGCGCCTATTTTATCACAATGAACCCAGGTTATGCTGGTAGACAAGAGCTTCCAGAAAACCTCAAGGTACTCTTCAGAGGTGTTACTATGATGACCCCAGATAGACAAGTCATCATTATGGTTAAGCTTGCCGCCGTTGGTTACAAAGATAACCTACCTCTTTCTAATAAGTTCAATATTCTTTATAAACTTTGCGAGGAGCAACTTTCCAAGTAAAGACATTATGATTTCGGTCTTAGAAACATTCTTTCCGTTCTTAGAACTGCTGGTAACTCCAAGAGAACTGAAAAGCTCGGAACTTCTGAAGAGATGATCATGTGTAGAACATTGAGAGATATGAATCTTTCTAAGTTCGTTGCCCAAGATATTCCTCTTTTCTTATCACTTCTAAGAGATATCTTCCCACTTCAGACTAATATTCCAAACAAGGTTTACACAGAAATTGAATAAAAGGTCAAGAAACTCATGGCCGAGAACAATCTTGAACACGTTAAAGATTGGTTTATCAAGATTATCCAACTTTATGAGACCTCTATCGTACGTCATGGATTCATGGTTTGCGGTACTGCAGGATCTGGTAAGACCACAATTATGGACACTTTAACCAAATCTCTTACCCTTCTTGCTGATGATGGAAACGCACTTGGTAACCTCCATAAACTCCAAAGAATGAATCCAAAAGCCATCACTACACCACAACTTTACGGTATTATTAACGGTGTTGGTGAATGGGTACCAGGAGTCTTCTCTGAAATCTGGAAAAAGAGCAATGCTAAAGCCAACAAGCACATTACTTGGATTGTTTGTGATGGTCCAGTCGATGCTATCTGGATTGAGAACCTTAACACAGTACTTGATGACAACAAGATTCTTACACTTGCTAACAATGAGAGAATCCCAATGTCTGATAACACTAAGATGGTGTTCGAGGTTGAGAATCTTAACAACGCTTCTCCAGCTACTGTATCAAGATGCGGTATTATTTTCGTATCACCAACTGATCTTTTCTGGGAACCACTTATTAAAACTTGGTGCAGAGATAGAACTGAAGACAAGACCCAATCTAACCCTGATGAAACCGCATGGTGTGAAGAGTTCACACAAAAGTACATCCTTAAAATGGACTTGCAACTTATACTTAACAGAGATTATCACTATGTGATGCCACTTCCAGAAGTTGTTAGAATTACTCAACTTCTCAATCTCCTTACATCTCTCCTTGCTCCAGATGTTGAAGCTCAAAGACCAGTTACTAAGGCTAACTTTGAGAAACTTTGGGTTTATTGCTTGTGCTGGTCTCATGGTGGTCTTCTTGAACAAGATGATAGAGAAAAGTTCCATAAATATCTTGAATCTAGAAGTGCTCCACTTCCACCAATCTCAGCTCAAAAAATGTCCGTTGACAAAGAATCTATTTTCGATTACTATGTTAATGAGAACACTAAAGAATGGTCTCTCTGGGAGGCTGAACAATGGGTGCCACCAAAGAAAATTGCCTTCTCTCAACTACTTATTCCAACTAGTGACTCCACTAGAGCCGAGTATATCATCAAAAACATTTCTGAATTACCACTCTTCAGACACCTCAAGAGAAATGAAATCTCCCAGAGAAACACTCTCTTAGTTGGTGGACCAGGTACAGCTAAGACTTCTGGTATTTTGATGTTCGCTAACAAATTTACTGAAGAACAAACATTCAAGAGAATTAATTTCTCTAGTGCTACCACTCCTGGTAACTTCTAAGATTCAATCGAATCAGAAATTGAAAAGAAGTAAGTCAGAATTTTTGTTCCACTTGGAGGAAAGCAAATGTCTGTCTTCCTTGATGATATGTCTATGCCTTTTGTCAACACTTGGGGAGATCAAATTACCCTTGAAATTGTCAGATAACTCATTGAAGCAAGAGGTTTCTACTTCTTATCTAAGGATGAAAGAGGTATCTTCAGAGGAATTGAGAACCTTCAATTCCTTGGTGCCATGATGCATCCAGGAGGAGGAAGAAACGATATTCCACATAGACTCAAGAGACATTTCTTCTCAATCAACATGACTCCACCATCCCAAAGATCCATTGAGAACATTTATGGTAGAATCCTTCAAGCTCTCTTCGATCCAAAGAAATATTCTTAAGATGTTATCAACATGAGACCACTTCTCATTGATTCCACAATCACAATTTGGGATACTGTAAAGAGAAAGCTTCTCCCTACTCCAGCTAAGTTCCATTACACCTTCACAATTAGAGAACTTGCAAGAGTCTTCCAGGGTATTTGTAATGTTGCACAGAAAGGTGCTAAGTACAACGTTATTCAATAATGCAAAAACGTTAAAGAAAACATGAGATCTGAGTTATTCATGATCGCTCTCTGGAGACACGAGTGTGACAGAACATTCGTTGATAAACTTACAACCAATCCAGATAAGAAAATCTTCGGCGATATGCTTGATAGAGTTACCAAAGATAAGTTCAGAGATGCTCTTGGATTCGATGATGAACAATTGATGACCAACCTATACTTTGCAGATTTCCAAAGAAATGACGTAATGGATGAGTATGGTGAACTCGTAGAAGAAGCTCCATATGTTTATGAAGCAGCACCAGACATTGATTCTATTAGAAAAATCTGTTAGGCAAAACTAGATTTGTATAACGAAAAATACGCTTCTAAAAAAATGAACTTGGTTATCTTCGATGATGCTCTCAAGCATCTTTTAAGAATCACAAGAACAATCAACACTCCAGGAGGAAATATCCTTCTTGTCGGTGTAGGTGGTTCTGGAAAACAAAGTTTGACAAAACTTGGTTGCTTCATTAGTTTCAAGACCCAACCATTCTAGATTGCCATTACTAAATCATATGGTGATAACTAACTCAAAGAAGATATCAAAAATCTTTATAACGATGCTGGACCTAGAGGTTTACAAGTTGGTTTCATTATGACTGATTCAGATATCAAATAAGAATCCTTCCTTGAATCAATCAACAGTATGCTTGCTACTGGTGAAATTCCAGGTCTTATTCCAAAAGATGAGAGAGATATTGTTGCCCTTGAATGCAAGAATGTTTTCATGAAAGAAGTTGGTGTTAAAGGACAAGATCCAGGCCCAAGAGAGCTCTTTACCTACTTCATTAACAGAGTCAAGGATTGCCTCCACACCATTCTTGCCTTCTCACCAGTTGGTACTAAGTTCAGAGAGAGATCACAAAAGTTCCCATCCCTCTTCTCATCATGCACAATCGATTGGTTCCTACCCTGGCCTGAAGATGCATTGGTTGCCGTATCCAACAACTATCTTAACGATTTCAAGATAGATGCAACCGCAGAGGTCAAATAAGGCCTCGAAAAACACATGGGTAAAGTCCATGACCTCGTCAATGATGTTTGCGGAGTCTACCTTCAAAAGATGAGAAGATACGTTTACGTTACCCCAAAGAGTTATCTTTCCTTCATTGAATTATATAAACAAGTCTACAAGACTAAATATGATGGAATTGATGTCGAAGAGAGAAACATCGTTAACGGTCTTGAAAAACTCAAGGAAGCCTCTGAAGGTGTTGAAGTCCTTAAGATTGATCTTAGAGCAGAAGACATCAAGTTGAAGGATGCTACCGAGAAGACTGATAAGTTACTCAAAGAAGTAGAGATCGAAAACAGAAAAGCCAAGGAGAAGGCTGATGAAGTAAATATTGTCGCTGAAAATTGTGTTGCCCAAAAGAACACAATCATGGAGCAAAAAGAGTAAGCTGATAAAGATCTCCAGAAGGCCTTGCCTTTCTTGAAAAAAGCTGAAGGTGCAGTCGATATGATTAAACCAAAGGATATTGGTGAGCTTAAAACATCTAACAGACCTGTAGATACCACCAAACTTATTATGGACGCCATCCATATTCTTTTCTAGAGACATCTTGACCCAGTTAAGCCAATGAAAGAAGGAGGATATCTTATTTTGAAACAATATACTCCTCATGTCCACGATTCTTATGAAACTCCAAATGTTGGAACCAAAACTTCTCTATCTAGTAATACCTTCTTAAAGGATCTTCTCGATTTCTCAAATGAAGAAAAAGATAACATTAATGAAGAAACTATTGAGCTTCTTCATCCATATCTCACTTTGAGAACTCCAAAGGATGAGGAAATCTACACTCCAGAAGTTGCTGGTAAATCTTCACAAGCTCTGATTGGTATGGCTATCTGGTCATCTGCTATGAGTGATTATCACAAGTAATCCAAGATTGTGAAGCCAAAGCTTAGACTTCTTGAAATTAAAATGGGAGAGCTCAAAGAAGCCGAAACTAATTTGGCTAACGCTTAGGCTGAGCTTTAAGGTGTACAAGATCTTCAGGCTAGACTTAGAGAGACATTCGAGGGTGCTATGTCTGAGAAGACAAGACTTGCCGAATCTGCTGCCAAGACCAGAAAGAAGATGGACCAAGCCAATAGACTTATTAACTCACTTCAAGCAAACAAGGTTAGATGGGTTCAAAATGCCAATGAATTCAAATCTCTCAAATTGAGACTTGTTGGTGATGTTGCTAAAGCTTGCGCTTTCGTTTCATATTGTGGACCATTCAATTCTGAATTCAGATAAAAATTATTGGATGAGTACTTCCATCAAGATTTGATTGAAAAAGAGATCCCAGTATCTGAAGATCTCCAACTTACTGAATTCTTGGTCGATCAAGCCACTATTGGAGAGTGGAACTTGGAAGGACTTCCAGCTGATGACCTTTCTATTCAAAATGGTATCATGGTAACTAGATCATCTAGATATCCACTCATGATGGATCCACAAGGTCAAGCCATTAAATGGATTAAGTCCAGAGAACCAGATCTTCTCAAATACAACACCGTTACAACTTTGAACAATCCAAACCTCAAAGAAACCTTGAAATTCCCACTTCAAGAAGGTCTTCCATGCCTTATTGAATCCATTGAGAACGAAGTTGATCCAATGCTTGATCCAATTCTTGAGAAACAAATCATTGTTAAAGGAAGAGCTAAACTCATTAAGATCTCAGATACTGATATCGACTATGATGATAAGTTCAGACTTTACATGACTTCTCGTCTTGCCAATCCTCATTTCTCACCAGAGCTTGCTGCTAAAGCAACTATTATTGATTTCACTGTCACCCAAGGTGGTCTTGAACAATAACTTCTTGCCTTCTTGATTGGTAAAGAACAAAAATCACTTGAGGAGCAACTTACTCAACTCTAAGAGGAAGTTACCGCCAATACCAAGACTCTTGCTGACTACGAAGCCCAACTTCTCGATAGACTCGCTAACGCTCAAGGTTCTTTACTTGATGATGTTGAGCTTATCGATGTGCTCGCTACCATTAAATTGAAGTCCAAGGAAGTCGGAGAGAAATTAGCCGAAGCAGCTGAAAAGAAGATTGAAATCAATGAAAAGAGAGAACTCTTCAGACCATGCGCTGCTAGAGGTGCTGTTCTTTACTTCTGCGTTGTCGAGATGACTCTTGTCAACTGGATGTACAACACTTCCCTTGAACAATTCATGGGACTTTATGACTGGTCCATTGATAATTCAGCTAAAGCTCAACTTATCAAAGAGAGAGTCAACAATATCACTAATGAACTTACCGAAAAAGTTTATAGATACATCAATAGAGGTCTTTTCGTAGCCAATCAAGTTACCTTCAAACTTATGATGGCCACCAAGATTTTGATCAAGGAAGGTAAACTCACCAACGCTGATGTCAGTGTGTTCCTTAAATGCGGTGCTGGTATTGAAGATAGAAATAAACCATTCAACTGGATGGAGCAAAAAACATGGTTGAACCTCAAAGCTCTTTCTAAGCATAAGTTCGGAAACGAACACACCTTCTTCTTCAAGGAGCTTCCAGATAGAATCAACAGAAATGAACAAATCTGGAGAAAATGGATCGATGAGAATGATCCAGAGAACATTCCAGTCCCAGATTATGAAGAGAAGATCACTGGTGACGCCAACATTGGACATTTCATCCACTTATGTCTTATCAGAGCTATGAGAGAGGATAGAACTGTACTTGCTTCTAATCAATTCATTAAGGAAGTACTCGGAGAGAAGTTCATCGCTCCAGTCACTGATCTCATCTAAGATTACTTCGAAGAAACTAAAACTAACATTCCAGTTCTTTATCTTTTGTCTCAAGGTGCCGATCCAACTTCAGCTGTTGATGAATACGCCAGAAAGAGAAAGATTATCACTGGTAAAGTATCCATGGGAGAAGAAATGGAGTTCCCAGCTGCTAAAATGATGGATGATGGTATGCTTACCGGAAAATGGGTTGTTCTTCAGAATTGCCATTTGAATATTGATTTCATGGGTGAGATGGAACATAGATTAAATCCAAAAGACAAGGTTGTCCACGAAGACTTCAGACTCTGGATCACTTGCCAACCATGCGGTAGTGAATTCCCACTTGGTCTCCTCTAAATGGCTATCAAGATTACCACTGAGCCACCAAAGGGTCTTAAAGCTGGTATCTCCAGAACCTTTAGTACTATTGTCAATCAAGACTTCCTAGAGAAGGTCGAACCATACGAGAAATGGAGAGCTCTAGTTTACTCACTTTGCTTCTTACATTCAGTAATTCAAGAGAGAAGAAAGTTCGGACCACTTGGATTCTGTATTCCTTACGAATTTAACAACTCTGATCTTGAGGCTTCCCTCGGATACATTGACAAACACATGACCTAATCCGCTGCTACCAACTCACCATACTCCTTCAAAGCTTTGTAATACATGGTTTGCGAGGTACAATATGGTGGAAGAATTACTGATGCCCTCGATAGAGAGTTGATGAGCTGCTACACTAGTCTATGGATTAACGAAAACTGCTTCCAACCAAACTATAACTTCATGGCTTCAGTCACAGATTTCGCTTATACTCTTCCAGATGCTCAAGAACATCCAAAATACATGGAATACATCAATGAGATGCCAGGAACTGATAACCCTCCAATCTTCGGTCTTCATCCAAATGCTGATTTGACTTTCAGTCTTAAAGACTCTATTGGTATGATTAACACCATGCTTGATACCCAACCTAAAGATGGAGGAGGAGGTGGAGGTCTCTCCAGAGAAGACACCGTCAAAGAGAAGATTGAAAAAGAACTCTTGCCTCAACTCCCACCAGATATCAATCCACTTGACACTGCTGAGAAACTTAGATCACTTAAAGGACCAAAGGGACTTGGTGAATCTGGAAAATATGATTTGATTCCATTGAATATTTTCTTGAGTCAAGAGCTCCAAAGATTCCAGATGGTACTTGGTATTGTCAGAGGAACTATGGTCAGCATGATTGATGCTATTGATGGAAACATCTCCATGACTCCAGAAATTGTTGATTCAATCAACCAAGTCTACGATTTCAGAGTCCCAAGAAAGTGGCAATATGATCCAACTGGTGCTGAGATCTCATGGTTGACTGTTTCTCTTGCAGGATGGATTAAGGGTCTCCTCGATAGATTCCATCAACTAAATGGATGGATCAACAAGGAAAGACCACCATCCTTCTGGATGACAGGTTTCTTCAACCCACAAGGTTTCCTCACATCCATGAAATAAGAGGTTACAAGACAAAGAAAGGCCCAAAACTGGTCTCTTGATGAGGTTGTCTACTCTTCCGAGGTCTTGAAGGATGTAATTCAAGGTGACGATGGAAGAATTGAAGGAAAGACCATTAACGCTCCAAATGAGGGTGTTTATATCCACGGTCTCTTCCTTGAAGGAGCTGGATGGAACAGACCAGAGAAAAGACTTGAGGACTCCAACCCTAAGGAGCTTTACTATCAATTCCCAATTCTTCACGTTTCAGCTGTATCCACTGCCATTCCAACTGGTGGTGCTCCAGGTGCTGGTCAAGCCGCAAGACAAAGAGCAATTGAAGCTGAGAAAGCACTTTATCAATGCCCAGTTTACATCTACCCAAGAAGAAACGATAAATATCTCATCTTCAGAACTGGAATCAAGGCTGAACAAGCTGGTGCTCCACAAGGACCAAACAAAGGTATGACCGCTGCCATGAAATGGAAACTCTGTGGTGTCTGCCTCCTCTGCTCTAAGGATTGAGCAAATGAAATAAATATTTCTATAGTATTATTTCACCCCAAACAAAGGTATGACCGCTGCCATGAAATGGAAACTCTGTG
>Ga0138266_1152946_pt1 | contig 14305 bp, 14 predicted proteins | sample RNAB_120151118_FD_105244 | JGI IMG/M metagenome (GOLD analysis project Ga0138266, IMG submission 105244) | Metatranscriptomics of polar marine prokaryotic and eukaryotic communities from Palmer Station, Antarctica after 192hr light incubation... | ecosystem: Environmental > Aquatic > Marine >... | reverse complement strand
TGTTGTCAGTCTGTACTATCAAGTTACTGCAACGCGTGTAGGGCAGGCGACAGAACTCCTAGATAGTTTACATGACGATGTTCATCTCCAGGCATTGAATGCTCAAGGCCTTGTCTTCGGAGCGCACGTGCTGAGTGCGGTGGTGGAAGCCCTCAGAGTCGTAGTCAGGATCTCTCCTGGTAAGTTGAGAAGCAGAATACCCAGGCTTGGCAGCTGAAACACCGTACTAGGCATGGGAAGCTGACCTACTGGCGTCGACCCAGATCTCAAAACTCCGAGGATACAGATGCGAAAAGCGTACTTCTGAGCTACTGCAGAGGTGGTGACTAATCCGCAGCACTTATTCCTCAATGCCTGTTCGAGAGAACTACACTAAGAAACCGTCCCGTTCGGAGCTTCTCTTAGGTAGACTCATTCCTTGGCAACTGTGTGAAGTCAACGCGTCGTACACCGTCTTCATAACAGGCTTCATGGACTAATGCACAAACAAGCCTGCGGTGAGGAGCCCGCAGAGTCTCTAGAACTCTGTAATTTCCTTCTTCTCTCTGAACTTGGCGGTGGCGTCCACGATCTTGTCTTTGAGTGAAGCGCTTAGTCTCGCGGTCATGCCATGTGCTGGACAGGAGCTAAACTCGTATCCTACCCACTGAATGGTGGTAGTAGGTTCGATAATGGACTTCTTGTAAGAGATAGGAACGCCAGCACTCTGAAAGTAGGCACAGATCCAGCAGGTGATCTTCTTAAGGAACTTGGCATCATGCGAAACGAAAATGCCATCATCGACATAGAGTAAAGAGATGAACTAGTCAATGAGCTCACCTTCCGCTGGGTTTCTCTGTCTGTAGCGGTGGATGGCCATCAGCAAGATTTTCTCGCATAGGATGCTGGCCTGCTGACAGGAGTTTCTTTAACCCCAGAGTACCTTTAAGCTATAAAAGAAGTCCTTCAAGCCAGTCTTGGGATTATCCCAGTTAGAGGCAATCACGTTCTTCGACAGGTCACTGAGGTGCACCCAGAAGGCCGTGAACATCGAAACGATGTCAATGCAGGTGAAGTAAAGGGTAGCGAATTCCTTCTTCATAGCGCCACTATTCTTTAACCGATGCAGTGCCTCGGCCTCCCCGTGCTCCTTGACGTTCTTGAGGTAAGTAGCAGTTGCGACTATCTGCGTCGTGGTAGGCCGAGAGATCAAGAAGTTAGGAGTAGGCAGGTTATGGGCCATTAGAACTTCGAAGGGGGTGGCAGAAGACTGGTCACCAATGCATCTAAACTGCTCTGGTTCTCCCGCCGCCACCTTCTTAGGAATGAGGAAACAACTGCCGAGGGCCACAGAATTCTTGGCAAGGGCGGCAGCGTCAGCAGCGTTACTAACGGCAATGGGCTGGAGCACTCCTCTGTCAGTAGCTTCCTTGACTGCTTCTCTAAGCAGACCCTGCTTCTTAATCGAAGGTTTCGGCTGCCCTACCATGTTGTAGCCAAAGTCATGAGTGGCGGAGGTATCGATCCAACTGGACCGGTATCGCTCGAAGTAGGCTCGGGCAGTACCATGGGCATCAGTAGTAGTTAATCGACGTGCAGCTTCGTCGTGAATCACTCCTCCAGAAACAAGAGGGGCATCTTACCGGCCCCCATCGCAGAAGGTGTCCGTAGGGTGGCCGAAGGAGTTGTAGACGTTGAGGAGAATCTCGGCGCTCGACCCTACCGTCTTCAAATGAAGATCTTCGTGTAGGCCCAACTCAGGCATTTCTAGGATTTCTTTCTGTAGGAACTTACAATTCAACGCCCCAGTGACCATCCCAGTGAGTGGGCCTTTCAGCTGTTTCCACTGGTCACAAGCCAAGAAGGCCTCAACCTCAGTGCGTGAGTAAGTAGAGCATAGTGTTTCTAAGCAAAAGTCGTCGATAGTAAGGTCATCCTCGGGGGACAAGACCTAGTCAGGAAGGAAAGAATCTCCTTTAGTCTCTAGCATAGCTTGAAGGAATGCATCCCGCGTTGAGGCGAACGCGTAAGGATGTTGTGGGGGAGGTGTGGTAGCTTCATCTCCTTCGGCGGTAACGTAGCTAGGTGGGCCGCCCTACAAAGACTTCTTATGAGCAAGTTGGTCAGCCAAGGTTTTTCGCAGGCCCTCCATGTAAGCGTCAGCTTCTTTCAACTCAGGTCCTGATGGAGGTGCAATAGGGGTAGAGTATTCCTTTGCCGTGTAGTCCTAGTCAATTTGAGCTTAGTTGGAGTCCGCGTTCATAGCGGCTTTGACTTCCGGACGTTGCATCTTGGCTTGTTCACTAGCCACAACTAGCGGAGAAGGCACAAACGTAGGGGCGTCGCCATTGAAAGATGGTTAGTCAAGCGCTTACTTCCGCTGCATGGTCTTGGCGTGAGTACTAAGGGCACGTGGAACGGGAGAGTTCATCATTAGGTAGTGCTCTACCTTAGAGAACATTCGCGCGTATTGAGCAAGTGCGTTCTCCTCGATGGCATGAGATGGCTCCTTAGTAGCTCTGAGTACTGCGTCCCTGGCTGTAGTGGTACAGAGACGGAGCAACCTGCTGAAAGTGTTCTTCTTCCTTGTTCCCTACAGTGAAACTTCCTTGTCAATTCCCTCTACGAAGAGAGAGTTGGCGGTGGAGGAGGCCCAGAGTGGCGCAGATGAGTAGTCGGAGTTACCAAGCAAAGTGTTAACCATAGTTGCCAACATCAAACCTTATGCCCTGCAGTCCCCTACTACCAGCACGGGTAGTACCCTCTTAGGATCAGTGCCGCCAATGCATTAGAGGATGTCCACCAACGCTTTCCGCAGTTGGGTAGCCTCTTGAGTCGCAACGTCCATGGAGTAATCTTCGCTACTGTTAGCTGCCTTCCCTTACACCTGCAAGGTGTGCGTATGGCGGTAAGTAACGATCTTCTCGTCCCAGACTCTAGGGCTCACCGAGGTGTATTGGTTATGTAATTCTAGGTAAGTCTTAGAGTGACGTTAGAGCATGACGCAGCTGTTATAAGCGGTGTCGTTGGCTATACAAGGGAACCCGATGGAAGCGTGGCCATAGTAGTCATGGCTTTTTTAATGGACAAGCTTAGGATCCTTGAGTAAATCATCGGCAGTGACAAAGAACACGCTGCGCGCGGGAAGCTAAAACCCAGAGCCAGGGATAAGAAGACTAAGGTCTTGTCCCGGCCCGTAGCAATAGGAATCCTAGAAGGTGCTGCTACTTTCTTTAAAGAGGCGTATCAAGCGGTCTATAGGGAAGCAGTTTAGGTCTTTGTAGGCCTTTTACTCAATCGTCAGTTGCCGAAGAGGGCGGTTCAAATTCGCGGGCCAGTTGTCTGGGTGCATCTCGGCTTCGTTCAGTCCGCAAGGAAACCCGATCTCGTCCTTGGTAATCACGCGCCTATAGTCTCCCAGTTTGTCCACGGGGATTTAGGCAAAGGACTCAGGACGCATATCTAGGTCAGTCCTAGCTCCGGGAGCCAAGGTACTCAAAGGGCCAGAGGTAATTGTCGCGAGTAAGGCAACAGCGGCAGGGTTACTGGAATCGTATATGTCAGCAAGCGCAGCGCCGCTAGGTGCAACTGGAGCGTCGATGGCAAGGTCAGCTGGTGCCACCAGGTAACATCTCCTGAGAGCATCCCCGCCAGAGTAAAATCCTTAAGTTGTAGGGCCAGGCTGGCTTGGAGGTTGTGTTTCTTTGTGCATCTAGTCAATAGCCTCGTCGTTGATTAGTGCCGAGTCCAAGGCGTCATGGGTGGTGGGACCAAGAGTCGAAACGTCAGCATCCTGACCACCTAGGTAAACTTCTGAAGGCCTGATCGTGCGCTGGTCTAGCAAGGTCTTCATTGCCTCGAGATTGAAGCGGGAAGTCCGTTGCTTAGCGGGTTGGTCGGTCTTAGAGCCCTAAGCTGCTGCCTTTTTATCGACCTAGGGTTTACTGGCAGGCTGCTAGTTAGGGGTAGACTTGTTGGAGTGCAGCCTCTTTTTGGCAGGTTTGCCGCTGCTAGGATCTTCTCCTTCCTCAAAAGTTATGTTGTCTTTGAGGTAGCGAACCTAGGGCGGGCGCAGAATCAAATTAATAATGGTGCTCTTCTCTGAGGAAGGAGGAGTCAAGTATTGGAAACCAGGTGTCGTAAAGTTCTTTGCCCAAAGTTGTTTAGACCACTCTGAAAGCACTTCAAGGTCTTTAGGGGTGGTGGGCGCGTCTTGGTAAGATTTCAGCAGTTTCGACAAGGAACTACCGCATTGTTCTCTTAACCAATCCGAACTAGCCCCGCTGTACATGAGCTTGTTGATGGTGATCGCGTTCTTAAAGAGCTGCGCCTACACTGGGCCCAGAGTAGAGTTCTTGAAGTCGAGGAACGCAGGGCCGTTCTTCCAGCCATTCTTGACAGCTTGTGTCCGTTAATCCTTCAAGGACAGGTTGTCTAGGCTTGAACTGGTGTCTCGTGTTTTTGAAACCTACTTTGGAACGTTAGTCTGCTCATCAGCGGGGCGCTGCTCCTGTTTCGTTGGGAGGCCTTAGCTTGGGGAAGGTTTCTCAGCGCGAACTGGCTTTGGCTAGTGTTTGTCTGAGTTTTTTTGCTTTCTTCTCAACCACCTTCTTAGGCTGTGATTTGTTAGCAACTTCTTTCTTGACAGGAGGCTCAAAAACGGGTGATCCGTCTGACAGAGGAGACTGTTTTACGGCGACCTTGCTTTTGTTTTTCGCGGCTGCCTTTACTTTAGGTGTCTCAGTTCTCGGTGCCGTTTCTGGCTTAAGGGGCGTGCTGGTCTTCTTGCCTGGGGACGCGCCAGATTTAGGAGTCTTCAGTTTAGTGGCAGAAGGCTTGGCAGGCGGGAGAGGGGAATCTTCTCTAGCTTAGTGGTCAGGTCTCTTCCTACCAGCGTAGCCATGGTCCTTGACACACTTCGTGGGTCCGTCGAAGTACATATACATGCATTTCCCCCCAGCGACGCATGCTACTCCGTGTTGAAGTCGGCAGGAATATGAACGGCAGTTGTTGAATTAACACTAGCCAATCTAAGAGTCGGGCCCAGCCACAACACTCACTGGTAGTAAGGTAGATGGCGGGGACACTGGTCCTTAGGGTCTTGCAGCGTTCTTCATGTACTTCTATCTCCATGCCTGCTACAACAGAGAGTAGGAATTTGGAGAAGCCTTGTCGCTCCACAAGCTCCAAGCCTGGACGTCAGCGCGGAAAGCGTCAGAGTCAAAGTTGTACTGAGCGTGCAGGACTTGAGACCCTGTCGTCTTGGACGTTTTCGCAAAGGTGGTAGAAGGCAAGGGAGCCCTATACACAAAGTTAGTAATCTTGTAGTTCTTTGAAGAGTCCTTGTCCGCCGCGTCCAAGAAGTCTTGGAATTTTTCCAGCATGGCGTACACCAGCGACGCTGGAGGCACTAGTCCTTCTGCCAGCCATCCAGAAATGAATGGCTTCACCAGGTGAGTCTAGTCATAGAGTATCCGCTAGAATCGGAGGGTGGCGCTGCTAATCTAGTCTACAGCCATGGCCAGCAATTTTTGACTCACTTTAGGGTATAGTAGGATATTATAGGCCTAAGGCTGCTCGCGGTAGCACTTCTGCAGGATCAAGGCAAAATCGGCTGTAGCACCCTGACCTTCAGAAAAAACGGCTGCGTCCTTGGTTTCTCCAGCCTTCTGAAAAGCGTCTTGTCTAGTAGGAGGGCGTTTTGAGTCATAGCTGGCATCTTTGTTAACTAATTCCAACTATGCCTAAAGCTCTCCAGTAGTGCTGGTAATGTAGCCAAATTGGCCCCCGCCTAGCAAGCCCATCTCACAGTTGTGCTAGAGACAGGCGCTTCGGCGCTACTTGGCAGAGTAACTGGTCTCACCGAGGCGGTCTTACACCAACTTAGGATTGCCTAAGTGTCGTAGAAACTCACTGGTTCTTTGCGCGAAGGCATAGTCAGCGGTGTCTAGTCCCAGGAACTTTTCCAGAGTAATCACGAACCAACCGGATCTAGAGAAGGTCTTGGCTAGTGGGAAGACTACTTTTCGGAATTCGTCAATCTGGTCTATTGCAATTCGCACTGCGTTGGCACTGTTGCAGGGAGCCAGGTGTCTGTGGTCGATTACGCTGTCCAAGGGAAGCATCGGCCTAGCTAGCGAGAGCGTGACACTCAAAGAAGGGTAGGCACGGAGCCAGTCGTTGTGTTTCTGCACCCAAGGCTTAGCCAAGGCTTCCAAGTTAACGGCGTCGAAGAGGTGTTCGTCTAGAGTAACGTTGGGCCATCGGCGGTGGTCAAAGATCAAGCCACGCTGGTAAGAAGGCAGCAAGGCTTTCACTGACTGGGCATCCATCAAGGGTACTCCCTCAGGGAGCGCGGCTCCTGCAGCAGGAATGAAGCCATCAGCAACGGCTATCCGTAAAGCTTTACTGTTGGAGTATTCTGTGATGTCGATAGCCACCAAGTGATTCTGTAGAACTGGCAGGTAAGGAGTTGGTGTAAGGTGGTTAATGGCCGAGACTCTCCGGCGTGGGTCACCTAAGGAGCTGCTGAAAACGGTCGGTGCCGATATTTCTTGCACCCCGCTTTGACTGTGGACGATTCGCTTACATAGGCGTTGGGGAGCCTCATACAATTCGCATAATGCCTTAGGGCTGCTGAAAGCGAGGTCTTGGCCAGTCGGTTGCAGTAGAGTAGTCTGGTTCTTCGAGGCCGAAACGTCGAAACACCACAGACCACCAGGAATCTCTCCGCGGGAGAGTGCTTCCAGGACGGATTAACCTTAGCTAGTAAGTCCTGCGGCTCGGTCGTGATGCTTGAAGAGATCATCATAGAGGTGGTTCTACAAGTAGGCTGAGTTCTCTTCACAGAGAGCTTTCAGAATCTTCTTCTTGAATTTGTCGTCTGAGCTGCACTCTGAGGTCATCATTCCTGCGGTAGCGGTTACTGGGTACGTTTTAATAGTGTAATAAGCGATCACCCCTTCAATTATCGTGGAAACAACTGAGATTAATTCTTCGCGAGTAAGAAGTGCTGCGTCCGGGCGAGCTTCAGTCTTCTCGGGGAAGAGGTTAGAAGAGTCAGCGTAGTCGTGTACTGTGCGGCTGACCTCGACGTCTGCAGCTTTCGCTTCCTCTTCGGCAGTAAAGGGGGGGAGCTAGTCAGCAGTAAGGTATCCAGTTTACTTGTCGCCCAAGTCTTCGGATTGTTGCTTGCTCAAGAAAGCCCCAACACAGAGTCGAATAGTCATAGGGATAAGGTGTCTGAAGGGATCCGTCTGAAGGTCTTCATAGCTGGCCTTGGTGGTGGTACACGCTTTAGGATGCGCTATGTGACTGCTGTCAGCAAGCATCTCTTGCCTGCGGAGTGAATCCATTTCCTTGGGCCCGTCGGTTGCAGCAACCTTGAGTTGGTCGGCGGAATCTTCACTAATAGTGGAGTCACTCATAGTGACTTCTAGGCAGTCGTCTAGGGGAATTTTCCATTGAGCCTCGGCTTCCTCATCCCGGCCTAAATGAAGGAAAGTTTTGTCCAACTACAGCTTGCGACTTTTCATAGTCCAGTTGGCATGCCCAGAGGCTTCTCTAAGATTCTCAAGCCTAATGCAAAAGCGGTCCCCTTCTGGGCGCTTGGAAGCTGCTAGCGGCTCTGAGAATTGCAAATCAGCGAGTGCAGTTGTGGTGGTGGCGCCTAGATCCTTAGCGAAGGAATCTGGGTGGAAGACAGCTCCTACCGTAGCCGCGTGGGCAGCCAAGTAAGCCGTAGGAGCGATCGCCTGGAAACTGGCAGAGTTTTTGCTGAAAATGAAGGGGGCTCCTCCCTTCTACTTGCATGCTTGCCCTTGCCAGTTCAGTAGGTTTACTGGGCGTGGAACCAACCCCGGCCTGGCATCTTTACCAGAGTTCATGAAGGTTTCGGTTTCCCCAAGTGACACAGGGCTGGCGTCTGGTCGTACGTCAAGGTAACTCCCTGGTAGTTTCTAAGCCCCTCCCAGTCGAATAATGATCCGGTAGAACTCAGTGATGAGAGCTGGACAGAGGAAACTATCCCGCCTCCAGACCGCGGAAGCTGCAGCGCATCTCATAGAGAAGCTTTCTTACTGGAGCATCACGTCTAACTTGACTTTATCTGGGTTAGCTGTGAACCTTAGCCCCGGCCGGAGCTAGAGCTTTCCTGCTGGGCTGATCTTACAGAGCAATTCAAGCAACAGTGACGTGTCTAAGAGACACTTAACGCTTTTACTAGAGTTGGCCTGGAAGACTGGTGACCCCATCAATGGTAGGTCAGCTTTCATGTGTCCTTCGGTAGCATGGCGAATCGTGGTGTTTACTCGTTTCAGCTCAGCACGGCCTTAGAGCTATAGTTGACTATAAAGGTCAGGTGGAGAAGTGGCTTAGAGGGGTTTGAGGCCGTCAGGTTGTCTAGAGCGGAGTTCGGACATGGACCTTAAGCCGACCAAGAATTCACTGCCCATGAAGTGGGTAGAAGAACATCGGCGAGGGTGGTCAGCAGGGAGTGAAAATCTAAAGAGGAATTGCAGCGTAGCTTTCGCATTGCTAGCAAAACTCCCGTTCATGAATTAGTCAACCACGTTAGACGCATAGAAGGCGTTAGTACCAGTTTTCTCGCATGAGATGCTACTGCCTTACAGCAGCAGCGCCACCATTTCAGCAAAGGTCATTCCACTGCGGGCCTAGAAGTCTCCGAAATGAGGTTGTCCCTTACAGAAAGCACTTAGTTCTTTCGCGCCAATGCCGTGGCTGCTGAGTCGGGAAGTGCGCCCAATGCCTCCTTTAGGGAAGGTGCTGTCCGTTGGCAGCACGTCAGCGGCACTCACGATGGTCGAAGTCAAGGGTGAGTGCGCGAAGAACTAGCGGATGTGGTCCCCTGAGGTAGCGTGCTTGGGTCCCAGGCTGTTAAGGATCTCCACCTTCCTACTCTAGCAGAGCTCGTTGTTAATGAATTCGAAGTTCTGTTAAGAGGTCTCGCGACAGACCGTGTAGTTCAAAGACTTGCCGTCCAGCTGGACCAGTAATCTAGTTTAGCGGAAGTCCTTCAATTCTTCTTCCACTGCATGCTCTGTCGGACACTTGTAGTTGATTGTAATTAGCGCAGCTAAGGTCCGGTTCGAGTAGTAGTGGTATAAAGCGATAGGCAAAATGGATTTGGTCTTACTTAGAGATAAGAGGTTGGTGCCTTCGAGGCCAACCTAAGCGTCAAGTAGCTTAGCCGGCGAACATCCGAACACGAACAAATCGGCGTGGAACAAGTGGCCCCCGCTTAGTCCTAGGTCAGAGTGGCGGCACCTCTTCTTCAAAACCAACAAACGACCTAGTTGAGCCGAGTTAGAGTTTTGAAAAAGGAACTCAAAAAGAACGCGAAGTTTTTTAGAGGCTATCTTAGGTGCTCCCACCAAGGTACGAGGAAGCAAGGGGATCTTCTCCACACTCTCAGTGACTGCCGCAGTACCGGCAGCGGTGTCTCCAAAGAAAATGCCGGGGAAGTCTGGGAAACTAATTCTTTCAGGAGCATCAGGCTTAGAAAGAGGGCCACTAATCCCAAATGTCTCTTTAGCAGGAAATTAGGCCAGTAGTTCGTGATAGTCAGGAAGCATGGTGCCTTCTTGAGGACCGGCAATCAAAGTACGGACTGCTGCCTTTACCTCTTCGGAAGTATACTTGTCAGTCTCGACCCTTAGCATGTTCTTTAGCAGGCGCTTAGGGAATCGCTGTAGTGTGTCTGCCAGAGGGAGGGGAGGCTCCATGAAGGGCGAAGCGGGGTGGTCGTTGGCAAGGTCGAGGGCTTTGCTCAGCAAGTCGTGGACGATTCGTCCCCGAAGGAAGGGGCCAGCCTTCCCAGTTGAGCTTCTCTACTGGCTTACCTAGCTGTTGGTTAGGTGGACATCCTAGGTGCATGCAGCTGGTAAAAGATGAGCCTTGGGGATACAGACCACGCCGTCGCGGTTCATGATTTTGGCCTAGTCCAAAGCTCCGAGCATCTTCCGGAACTGGTCTTAGGTAGTGGCGAACACGTCTTAGAGCCTGCTTACATAGGTAGACATCTAAAATCTAGAGTATCCACTGAATGCCGACGGGCCAATCAGTTTCATTTTATAGGAATTTTTGGCTGGTAGGGTAATTCCTCCCGAACTGACGAGCCCCAAGGGAGACATCATGCCCGCTGGCGTAGTCAGTAGGTTCTAGGTGATTGGGGCCTTCCCAACACGAGCAATTCGTGGCAAGACGTATTGGGAACCTGGTTGGCTTTCCAGTTCGACCATGTCGAGTACCAGTAACTAATGGACTCTTCCGTCGTCTAACGCTGAGTGACTGAGGCCTGGAAGGGAAGTCTTAATCGTTAAGAGGTCAGTAATCTTGCCCTTGCTCAATTTTGGAGTCTGGAGGAGGGAGTGTGAAGGTGAGAAGCTCCTTGGGCAGTGAGCTGAGGCCGCAGCAGGGCGCCGCAGTTCAACAGCCGCTGGAGAGACCACCATAGCATGGTGTTCCGAAGGACTGAGGTCGCCACAGCCAAAGAGGATAGAAATTGCCGTGATTAAGGGGGATCCCGTGGTAAAGCCGTCAGTGGCCTTGTATAGGCGGTCAGCCTTGTCATCAAGGCGATTCATCAATCCGTTGTCGCCGAAGAAGTCAAGCATGGTGAAGACGTCCTTCAGATCCGCTGTAAAGGCTGGTCTCAGCTTAAGTCCGGGGTCAAGCGCGCCGTTAAGTCCAGGACCGACACGGACTAATGGTTGAAGGTCGTAGCCGGCGAAGGCTAAGTCGCAGCTAGCAATCAAGTACTGGTTATCGCTGGAGTCGGATATAACTACTTTCCGTGCATCGCGGTGTAATTTGTTTAAACTCAAGTCAACTGAAGCGTTCTTGAGTGCGGCTAGTCTCTTCTTGGCAATAGCTGCGTCGATATTCTTTCCTAAGGTAATCGACTCAGCGTTGTCGAAAAGGAGTTGTGGAGCCTGGAAAAGCAAGACTTCAGGGTAGAATTCTTTGTATACTTGGGCAATGGATAGAAAGGCGTCTGGCTAGTAGAGGTGTTCTTCTTAGTAAGGCAGAGGCTTGAAGTCCATGAGGATTTCCCTGAGCGCGGCAAATGCATGGGGGGTAAGGGTGTTGCAAAGAGCTCGGGCGTCAAGACCTAGTGCCGCCACAAACGCAGCCCGATCAGGCTTCGCTGGAATAAAGCTGAAAGCCCCATGCAAAATCGGACCTTTTCTACAGGCTTGTGCGAAGGTGTGGTCTTAAGTAATTGGCCAGGTGGGGAAGGCACTGAAGTCGAGGAAGGGACTTCCGTCCGTCTAGCAAAAGAACTTATCTGGTTCAAGAGTGCCCTATCCCATAGGCTGCTGGTAATTGAGGCATGGCAACTTCATGCCGAACCTAGTAGAGTCAAAAAGGAAAGGCAGCCCATTGGAGCTGGATGGAAGCATGAACTTGAAGGACAACAAGTATTCTTCATCCAAAACGCTAGTGGCTGGACTCTTCAACAAACTAGACAAACTCAGGTAGGAACCAGTAGTGGGCGTCTCCCTGAAGGGGAAAGCTATCTTGGCAAGAGCATCGAACTAGTCGAGAATTGAGATCTCCGCTAAGCCCGCCCAGAGGGAGCGAAGGTCCTCATTGGCGACGGCCTTACAAGGTCGGCCGTTTGACTCATACCATTTGTCGTTGATCAGCAGGATCTTGGCCCTCACGTATCCGGCCTACTGTGCACATCCAACATTCTTCAATGTGAACTTCTTCACGGCTGAGGTATGCAGCATCTTGGTAGCCATAAGCTGGTGAGCTCGGTGGATCACGAAGACGGCGAAGTCCGCAGGCAGGACAGCGGTTAGGGCATCAGTGAAGTCCTCCACGAGGAAGTCAGCGAAGTTTGCCGCAGAAGGGAATTGTGGTCCCTTGGCAGTCCAATAGGTGCTGTACGGTCGGAGAACCCTGAGGGAGGTGGCAGTCCATCCTCGGAAGTTCCAAGCGTCACCGTTGTAGCCGGCGTTTTGGCGCTCTGCTTGGGCGGCCTCCGGATCGAACCAGGTCGCTGGGTATGGGAGAGAGTGCATGCTAATTCGGAGGTAGTCCATCATGTCAGACTCAGGTTTGTGATCTATAATCATACGATAGATCACATGCCACATTCCTTAAAGATGGCTAGTGACCATTCTGAAGAAGTGGCTTCGTACAAGAACGTATCCTTTCTCCATGTTGGTCAAACTCCATTTGAGGTGGTCTGCCTCACGTCCTAAAGACCCTTCGAATCTGCCAGTGTCGTCGAGGACATAGTCAGGCCGTTTTAGAGATTCAATCGATGTAGTCTAGAAGAACGGTGTCCACTCGTGTTAGCTCGACTGCAAGGCTTCTAGGATGTTCCCTGGTTGGAAGAGAGAGTTGGAGAAGGTGCGCTCTGCGTATCCAGAGAGTCGTGCTGATACCATGCAGATTTTGCTAGCCTGAGCCAAGGTGGCTAATTGAGGGAAGCGCTGACTAAGAACCTAAGAACTATCTACAGACTGAAGCAGCTCTTACTTCTTCAGGGCCTAGTGCACGGTCAGGTAGCGGCACGAGATCTGTCGGTCTTGCCTGGCGTCCAGGGTAGGGGTGAAGCTCTATGCCCGACCTGCAATGCTGGATAGTAGCACCCTGGGTCCCCGCACAAAGAAAGGTTGAGAAGTCCCGTTTTGCAAATCATGGAAGGCACTTCTAAGGCAAGCCAAGTCTCTACCTAAGTAGTCGTGCAGCGAGAACTTCTCTGGTACTTGTACCGAAGATTTCTTGAAGTTACACGCAGTTTAGTTGATGTGGTTCCTGGAGGTAAGCTGGAATTCAGGTGATAGTAAATTCAAGTTCTGCAGAGGCGACCTCCATGTCTTCTCGTCCGAGAAGGCGGAAGTACTCTCCATCAATGACGGATATTATCGCCCTTCCAACACTTGGGTAGCCTAACGAGTGGCAGACGCCAGTCGGTGCCAAGCCAGGTCCATGGTGTCGAAACCTTCTGGCACCTTGTCCAAGGTACACGGTTCTCGATCCTCACCTTAAGACGAGTGAATCTTGGAAAGTGAAAGGGTGAGTTGGAAGTCTACGGCCGCCCCGATCACGTTGTTCTAGGCAGTGACTATTGGGTTAAAGAAGGTAGAGGCTATGTTACCAGCGAGGTTCCTTCCTAACCCCAAGGAGGGGTCCTACGGTATCCTGGATCCAACGTACAAGCTGGTGTCCAGGCTCGAGGATCCCAGCAGAGAGCTATTCACTGCGGGGTGGATGTCTTCCAGGTTCCCAGCCAAGAAGGGGAAGCAGTGACGAGCAGGGTCTTGGTAGTTGGCACTGTTGAAACCAAGGGATCCCACTGGCGCATCCGTTGCTAAGACAGGCTGTAGGTTGCCATGACTTGCCAGCATAGTGTTGTCAACGCCTGCTGGGAACAAAGTGCTGCTGCCGTAGGGAGTAGTAGACAGAGTAGCGGAATCTTAGCACACGAGACCACCTAACACGTTCTACACCAACATCTAGTGTTCCAAGTGACTGCCAATAGGTACAGGGTGGGAGGCTTAGACAGCCACAGGCCGCAGGGTGCTCCGACCAGATCCTACTGCAACAGGAATCAGCGCTGGGGTGGCGAGTGACTTGTAGTATCCCAACCCTCCATAGACGTAAGACCCATAGCGAGTTTCAGGAATTAGAAGGCGGAACTGGGTGATCACCTAATGACCGTCCTTCAAAAACGTAGTGGTTCTGGGTAGGAACTCGGCCGTGGCCACCACGATGTCAGTGGCGTCGTTGGTCCTCTGGTATGGGGCAATGACTGGCAAGAAGGCTTTCTTGGCAAAGCTAAAGTAACCCTCTTGCATCACCGGCAATTGCCTTTCGTTCTAAGCAAGTGCCAACAGGAGGGCCTCCAGCAAGAGGTCGAAAGCCGCGATGTACGTAGCCTTGAGAGCCTCGTTGGAGTAGTGTTCAAGAGCATAGTCCGCGATCTCAGAATCCCAAGTCGTCAGTGGCGCTGCTTGTGTACTGAAGCATTCGGTCACGTCATCGTCGGTCAGAGCTCCTTTAGAGATGAAGGCAATGAGTTTGTAAGCCGCACTGGCGTCTGTCCCTTCAGCAACGTCAGCATATCTCTGACGGGTAGCCCTCTGAATTTCACGGTAGAGCGAGTATACCCACTTTTCTTTGCCTAGAGATTGTACGCAGCCCCGGTGGTGCCAGACCTCGTCAATAAAGGAAAATTGCTTAGTCTCGCCCACGAACAGAGCCCGGTATCCTGCAGCGTCGGCATGGAAATAGTCTCCTTGGTCGAAGGACATGGAGAATTGGGTATCACTTGGCAGCGGCCTGGGAG
>Ga0138266_1338573_pt1 | contig 14361 bp, 18 predicted proteins | sample RNAB_120151118_FD_105244 | JGI IMG/M metagenome (GOLD analysis project Ga0138266, IMG submission 105244) | Metatranscriptomics of polar marine prokaryotic and eukaryotic communities from Palmer Station, Antarctica after 192hr light incubation... | ecosystem: Environmental > Aquatic > Marine >... | reverse complement strand
ATATTCGCAATTGTCAAAAACCCGTACTAGGTACAAGTTAAGGCAAATACTTTGAAAGTTAACCAAAATGCAAAACCCATAACAAAATGCACCGGCCTCGAGTGGCGAGGCTGGCGCTTAGTAAGTTGTTAGTAAGGATATCGGCGGCGAGCAGGATCTCTCCGCCATTAATCTCTACCTGTCCTCGTCCTGCTGCACTCTGCTGGACGTGAACAAGGACAAGTTCTACAAGGCACTCCATGAGCCCAAGACCTAGGACCTTCTGGCACAGTTCGCCCATGACAGGAACCAGCGAGCTCTGCTCATCTCGAGGGTCGACCAACGTGGCAAGGCCTACAATGAGGACGAGGAGCACAAGGATGAGACAGCCACCGCAGGCTCTCCCACCAAGAATGCTGACTAGGTCGAGCAGCCTGACGACGCCAAGGAGAAGGCTGAAATCGGTGAGCTCCTGCAAGGGGATGATCTCAAGTTCTCCCTAAAGGTTGAGTACTACGGCCCTGTTGCTCATACTCTCGCATTCCTCAAGAGAGAATCTTTCGCCGTCATGGACCTCAAAGGAGATGATGCAGGCGAGCATGTGTCCAAGCAGCTCCAGCTTATTAACTTGGGCTACATCGGCGAGGACTTCAACATCTTCGAGCTCGCCGCAACCTACGTGGAGTACTCCCTGCTGCCGCTATTCAATTCCTACAAGACCAGCAAGGCAACCCAGGCAGACAAGAGTGGGTCAACATCGACAGGATTTGAGAGCATCTAGAAGAACTTGGCACAATTGAAGGTACATCTTCTCCAATGTCAGCAGAATATCATCGTGCCTGAGATCGAGCTCATCCATGACTCAGAGATCAAGGCCAAGAGCGAGGAGAAAAAGGCTCTTGGCCTCGAGATGACGACCGATGACTTTGAGAATCGGCTTCAAGACCCAAATTTCGTCAAGAGGCTCGAGAAGACGGTCACTCAATGGATCAAGGACATCAGACGCATCACCTAGCTGAATCACGATCCCCAACAAGGCTCAGCTCTGCAAGAAATCAACTTTTGGTTGTCCATTGAGCGATCTCTGACCCATATCGAGGAATAAATGAAGAATAATATGCTCAGCGTGACCCTCAAGCTTCTGCAGCAAGCTCAAAAAATACAGCTTGTCTACCGCTTCCAGCTAGATACTGAGCTCGAGTAAAAACTGAAGACCGCCAGAGACTACAACAAGCTGCTCAGAGACTTCCCAATCAACCAACTCCTGTCAGCCAACGAGCTAGACCAGGTCCGAAAAGCCATCGAGCTGATCTTCAACTAGTTCAGGTATATCAAGCAGGCTGGTGGTGACAGCTACCCAAATCAGCGAGCCATCCTGCTGATGAATGCCTTGACTCAAGATCTCAATGAGCAACTCCTCAAGATTCTGTCCAATTATCAAATCATGCACTTGGATTACCAGGAATTTGAAGCACTCAAGAAAGAAATTCAAAGCGTATTTGCGCTTCGATTCGACAAAATAACTGAGTTCAGGAACATGATCAATAGCAACAGATCACGGCTTGACCAAACTAGCAACAAGGTCATGGACAACATCATGAAGAATCCTCTTCAGGACAGACTCGAACGAATCTTTATTTTCAGGAAGCATCATTACAAATTCAGTCAAATCATCAGAAAGACTCTGTCGAACGAGGTTTCAGGAGACAAAAAGAACCTGGAGGACGTTGCACTCAGCAAAATTGATGAGGCCTACCAGTCCTTCAATGGAATCAATGTCTTGGACACCAGCAAGGAGGGATGCGATCTATGGGACTAGACTGAGAGAACGTACAATCTCAAGAGCGCCAAGGTGGAGTCACAGATCACATCGATCCTGAAGGCCAAGCTGTCACAAGCACAAAATGCGAACGAAATGTTCCGTGTCTTCCAAATCTTCAACGCGCTCTTTACTAGGCCAAGAATCAGAGGTGCCATCCAAGAGTATCAAATCCAGCTTCTGATCAAGGTCGAGAAGGACATCGAGATTCTGAGAGACAAGCTCCTGAACAATCAGAATCAGGAGCAGCACCAGTCAACTATGCTAAATCGAATCAGAGGCTTCCCCGATATATCCAACAAGATCATTTGGACGAAGCAAATCGAACGAAGACTCGGCATCTACATGAGAAGAGTTGAGGACGTTCTCGGTTCTAACTGGAAAGATCTTCATCAAGGCAAGAAGCTGAAACAAATTGGAGACAACTTCCAGCAAGCCTTGCAAGCGAGATAAGATCACTACTTGACGACCTGGCAATCTGAAGTCCAAAAGATCAATGCCTCGACTGAGAAGGCAAAGCAGATTTTCAATATTGAGTAGCGAATTGATCGATACCACTTCTATCTCGATTTCAACATGCAGCTGCTGAATTTGCCTCAGGAATTGAACCAGCTCACAATCATGGCCATAACCAATGTAACCGTAAAGAAGATGCCGTTGTCAATTCAATTGAAGTCTCAAGATGTTCAGAACCTCTTTCCCATCGCAATGAGTCTCCAAGAAAGCCTGAGGACGTTTGAGTACACTGAGAGTCGAGTCATTCCAAAGTTTGCAAAACTTGTGGCGGAGAGTCGACTGCAGGCTCAGCAGCAGATGCTGAGAGGACTACAGATTCAGTGGAAGTCCGACACAAACGTCGAGAAATACGCAAAAGAGCTCAGAAAATGCGTCACTGAGTTCGAGGAGGCTGTCAATGATGTCATTGAGAAGATCGCTCTTATTGATGAGTATCTAGAGGAGCTCCAGACAAGTGAGCTTGACCAGGAGATCTTGGCCGAGAAGATCGAAAAGATTCAGAAGATCATCGATGTCTTCGAGATTGAGAGCTACTCGAATCTGCAAATATGGGTCGATGAGCTTGACAAGCGAATCTCAGACATCCTGATTGACCGTCTTGAGAAGAGAATCCAGCAATGGGTCAGAGAGTTCAGCTAATACAACGAAGACAGCGATGCATCGAGGTCATTGGTGGACACATATACGCTGAAGATAAAGATGCAAAATTAAACATTCATCCTCGATCCTCCTCTTGCTGAGGCGCGAGCATTCTGGTACACTCAGCTCCACAGCCAAGTCGAAATCATCTGCGGACTCAAGAGAGTGGAGGCTCAAAGATTCGGCAAGTTCAAGGGCCAGGACAACCAAAGGGAAAAGACCTATATGAGTTTGGTCAAGCAAATGGGCAACTTCAACATCACCGAGGCTTACGAATCTCTGGAGAATATTTTGAGGACTGCTGATCAATACTTTGGAATTTGGAAGCAATATCAGGCTCTCTGGGATCTGTAAAGCGTACAGATCTATGATATGCTTGGTGACGACGTCGACAAGTGGACTCAGCTCCTCAACGAGATCAGACAAGGAAGAAAAACCTTTGACACCTCGGAGGACAGAAAGTCATTCGGAACGATCGTCATCAACTACGGTGGAGTCAAGCAAGACGTGAACAACAAATACGATCAATGGCACAAAGAGATTCTCAACAAATTTGGCAACAAGCTCAAGGGCACCATGAGATCCTTTTATCAAGAAATTCAAGGTGCCAGAAGAAAACTTGAGGGCTTGTCAATCGACGCCTCAGATGATGTCACCATCTTCGTCACCGAGATTTAAGAAATCAAGCGCAGTGTTCAAGGATGGGAACTTTCCCTCGAGAGATAGAAGAAAGGACAGAAATTACTGAACAGCCAGAGGTACCAATTTCCAAATGACTGGCTCTGGATTGATATCGTTGAGTTTGAGTGGCATCAGTCATTCCAGCAGATCCTACACAAGAAAGTTGCTCTGATGGAGGATCAAATTCCTGCTCTCCAAGCAAAAATTCTCGATGAAGAAAAATCCTGCCACAACAAACTCAAAGAAATTGAGGATGAGTGGGAGAAGACCAGACCAAGAACAGCAGAGTATACTCCCAAGGAAGCTCTGGATCAGCTCAATATAACTGGCAAGAAGATTTCGACCTCCAATGCTGAATGGATCAGGATTTGCAAAGCCAAAGAGCTCTTGGATATGGAGCTTGGAGATCCTCTTCGTCTTCAGAACCTTGTCGAAGACCATCAGCTCCTCAAGGGCGTCTGGGGTGAAATTCACAAAGTTTGGCAGACAATCGACGTCATCAATGAAACCACTCTCGCAGCCTATGTCCACAAGAAGGTAAAAGAAGCTCTCGATAAGATCCTTGAGCAGATGAACGCTTTCCCAAATAGATTGCGATCTCATAGTGTATATGATGAATACAAAGCTCTGCTCTTAAAGTATAGAAAAGTCAATGCGCTATTCCTTGAGCTCAAGAGCGAGGCAATGAAGCCTCGTCACTGGCAGTAGCTATTGACCAAGTTGAAACTCAAAGTCAAATTCAATGACTTGATTCTATTAAATCTCTGGCAAGCTGATCTTGTCAAGAACAACAAGGTCGTGGCAGAAATCTTGAACGAGGCAAGAGGTCAGTTGATCCTGGAAGAATTCATCAGAAACATCAAAGACTGCTGGGCCAAATATGAGCTTGAGCTCATCAGGTACCAGAACAAATGCAGGCTGATCAAAGGCTGGGACGACCTCTTCATCCAAATCGACGAGCATATCAACAACATAGCGTCAATGAAAATGTCACCCTACTATAAAGTGTTCGAGGAGGAGATTGTGCCATGGGACGAGAAGCTGCAGAAAATCAGAATCACCTTCGACAATTGGATCGATGTGCAAAGGAGATACGTCTACCTCGAGGGAATATTCTTTGGAAGTGCAGACATCAAGTCCATGCTCACGACCGAGTTCAACAAGTTCAGAGGCATCGACAATGAGTTCACAAGCCTGATGAAAAAGGTCGCCCAGAAGCCGACCGTTCTTGATGTCATGAGTATCCAGAGTCTGCAGTAGAACCTGGAAAGATTTTCAGATATGCTCAGTAAAATCCAAAAAGCTCTTGGTGACTATTTAGAGAAATAGAGATAGAGTTTTGCGAGATTCTACTTTGTTGGAGATGAAGATTTACTTGAAATCATTGGAAATTCAAAGGAGATCAGAATGGTACAGAGACATTTCCCAAAAATGTTCGCAGGTATCACTTCGGCAAGTTTTGAGAACGACGGCGATTAATTGAATGGCATGTACTCAAGAGAAGGAGAATACGTCAAGTTCTCAAACCCTATCATCATCTCTGAGGACCCTACAATCTATGTCTGGCTGACGAAGGTTGAAGCCGCCATGCAAATGTCTCTTGCTCATCAGCTGCTGCACTCGATTGAGGAGATGTCAAGGATTGATATTCAGGAGCAACCAGACGATTTCACAGCGTGGATTGAGAAGTTTCCTGCCCAAATAGACGTCCTCTCGATGCAAGTCTTCTGGTCGAATAAGGTGGAGGAGTGCCTGAAAACGAATGTTGGCTCAAAGTCTCTCGTCCTTGTCGAAAAGAGAACGTAGACGATTCTCGAGATGCTCGCAGAGCGTGTGCTCACCGATCTTGCTAAGGATATCAGGCAAAAGTACGAGCAGCTGATCACAGACCTGGTACATCAGCAGGATGTCACAGGCTAGTTGATCCTCGAGCAAATCGAGTCCATCAATGAGTTTGCTTGGCTGTACCATATGAGGTTCTACTTCAACCACAAGCAGCAAAACGCCTTGGAGCAGCTCCAGATCAAGGTTGCAAATGGCCAGTTCTTCTATGGCTTCGAGTATCTTGGTGTGGCTGAGAAGCTCGTCCAGACACCCTTGACCGATCGATGCTATCTGACTCTGACGCAGGCCCTGCACTGGAGACTCGGAGGATCCCCATTCGGGCCAGCTGGTACAGGTAAGACCGAGTCTGTCAAGGCTCTGGGATCTCAACTCGGCAGATATACTTTGGTCTTCAACTGTGACGAGACCTTTGACGGCAACGCAATGGGAAGGATCTTCGTGGGTCTCTGTCAAGTCGGTGCATGGGGCTGCTTCGATGAGTTCAATCGTCTTGAAGAGAGGATGCTCTCTGCTGTCTCACAGTAGATCTTGCTCATTCAGATGGGACTGAAGGAGAAGATCAAGAACATTAACCTCATGGGCCGTGACGTGCAGCTCAATGATGCGATGGGAATTTTCATCACGATGAATCCTGGATATGCAGGAAGATCAAACTTGCCAGACAATCTCAAACAGCTTTTCAGATAGATTGCCATGGTCAAGCCCAACAAGGAGATGATTGCGAGAGTCAAACTCTACTCGCAAGGATTCAAGACGGCGGAGAAGCTCAGTGGCAAGATCGTCTCACTTTTCGATTTGTGCTTGAATCAGCTCAGCTCTCAGAGTCATTATGACTTCGGCCTCAGAGCACTCAAGAGTGTCTTGGTCAGCGCAGGAAACCTAAAGAGAGCCAAGAAAGCGGCATAAAGAGAAGAAAAGAAAAAGTAATAATAAGAATAACTCGACAATCCAGCTGCCTAAAATGTGAGAGTGGAGGTCGACGAGGCTGCTGGTCCAACTAAAGAAGAATAAGAAGCTAATGTGTTGTGGGAGCAAGACATCCTTCTGCAAAGTCTCTGTGACACACTCGTCCCAAAGCTGATTGCCTAAGATATTCCTCTCCTTGAATAACTGCTGTCAGGTGTCTTCCCAGGCGCCACACTCATCCAACTCAGAGAGAAAACCATCAAAGAGCAGTTGGAGAGGCTTCAACAAAAGTTCAACATGTTAGCGAAGGACCAGTTTGTCGAGAAGGTTCTGTAGCTGTACCAGATCCTCAACCTCCATCACGGTGTGATGATGGTCGGTCCAACTGGCTGTGGAAAATCCTTGGCCTGGAGAGCTCTCCTTGAGACCATGGAGAAAGCTGATGGCATCAAAGGCGAGGGCTACGTCATTGACCCTAAAGCCATCACCAAAGAAGAGCTGTATGGAAGGCTTGACTCAACCACAGCCGAGTGGACAGATGGAGTCTTCACCCGACTTCTCAGGAAAGTTATTGACAATCACAGAGGAGAGTCTTCGAGGAGGCACTGGATCATATTCGACGGAGATGTAGACCCAGAATGGGCAGAGAACCTCAACTCAGTCTTGGATGACAACAAGCTCCTGACTCTTCCATCTGGTGAGCGACTCCAGGTCCCAGACAACGTCAGAATCATGTTCGAGGTAGAAACACTGAAGTATGCTACTCTTGCGACAGTATCCAGATGCGGCATGGTCTGGTTCTCCGATGACACCGTCGGCATCGACATGATCTATCACCACTATCTGATGAGACTCAGGCAGGAGGACTATGATGCCCTTGGCGAGGACCCAGACGAGAAGTAGAAGCAACAATAACAACAAGATGGTCAAGAAGCTAATAAAGAGGGCGGTGGCCAAGGATCATAGCCACAACCACCACCACCAAGCTTCGCTGGTGATGGAGATGCCAACATGGCCGATAGAAGAACCAGAAAGCAATGCGTCGACGCAATCATGCCCATGTTCGATGATTCAGAGAGTTCAAGCTTCATGACGAGCACTATCGAGCTGGCGCAGACTCTGCCACACGTCATGGACTTCACAAGGATAAGGGTTCTCGAGGCGTTCTTCGCTCTGGTCAGGAAGGGCCTCTCCAACGTATTAGAATACAATGAGAACCACGCCGACTTTCCCCTGTCTGACGGCCAAGTGGCCGCCTATATGACCAAATGGCTCGTATTCTGTGCTCTCTGGGGTATCGGTGGGTCCATGAACTTGCAGACTCGAACTGACTTCGGCGAGGAGCTCAGAAACATGAGCAATACGGATATGCCACCTAATTCTGCGCCGCTTCTAGATCATGAAGTCAGAGTCGATGACCAAGCCTGGCACCTGTGGAAAAAGAGAGTACCAACTGTAAACATTGAGCCCAGCAAAGTAACTGACGCCACCACGGTGATCAATACAGTCGACACTTGCAGACATCAAGAAGTTCTTTGCAGCTGGCTCAGTGAGCATCGCCCCTTCTTGCTATGTGGTCCTCCAGGTTCAGGAAAGACCATGACCTTGATGGCCACCTTGAAGATGCTCACCGACATGGAAATGATTTTCATCAATTTCTCATCATCGACTTTGCCAGATCTGATCTTGAAAACCTTTGATCACTATTGTGAGTATAAAAAGACGCCATAAGGAGTCATTCTGAGACCCAAATAGCTGGAGAAATGGCTGGTTGTGTTCTGCGATGAGATCAATCTACCAGACGAGGACAAGTATGGAACACAGGTTGTGATTGCATTCCTGAGATAAATCACAGAGCATCGAGGGTTCTGGAGATCCTCCGACAAGCAGTTCGTCAGACTCGAGAGAATTCAATTCGTTGGAGCCTGCAATCCACCGACAGATGCAGGAAGACATCCCCTGGCAGAAAGGTTTCTGAGGCATACTCCACTGATTTTCGTGGACTTCCCAGGTACTGAATCTCTCAAGCAGATCTTCGGCACCTTCAATACAGCGATGCTTTCAAGACTTCCAGCTCTGAAAAGCTCTGCTGAAGCTTTGACAGAATCCATGGTCGAATTCTACACCACATCCCAGCAGCATTTCACTGCCGATCAGCAGCCTCACTATATCTACTCCCCAAGAGAGCTGACTCGATGGAAGTATGCCATCTTCGAGGCGCTCTCTGCTGTCGAGGATGTTGACGACCTGGTCCGGCTTTTCGTGCATGAGGGTCTCCGTCTCTTCGAGGATAGGCTTGTGTACCCAGAGGAGAAAGAATGGTGCAACGAGGCCATCGACGAGGTCGTTAAGAAGTGGTTCCCATCGATGGATGCCGAGAAGGCGCTCAAGAGGCCAATATTATTCAGCAACTTCATCAAAAAGGATTACGTGTCAGTCTCTCAGGAAGACTTGAAGCAGTATATCGATGGCCGACTCAGAACCTTCTATGAGGAGGAGCTCAACGTCCAGCTCGTCGTGTTCGACACCGTCATCGATCACATACTCAGGATAGACAGAGTTTTGAGGCAGCCACTTGGTCATTTGCTGCTTGTTGGCGCTTCAGGAGTGGGCAAGACGACCTTGACCAGATTCGTTTCTTGGCTCAATAATTTGCAGGTATTCTAAATCAAAGCTGGAAGAAGTTATTCCGTTTTTGATTTTGACGAAGATCTGAGAACTGTCATGAAGAGGGCTGGATGCAAGCAAGAAAAGATTTGCTTCATCTTTGATGAAAGCAATGTCCTTTCAACAGCATTCTTGGAAAGAATGAATGCGCTTCTGGCAAGCGGAGAAGTGCCTGGTCTATTCGATGGTGAGGACTACATGACTCTCATCAATCAATGCAAAGAGGCATCATTGCGAGAGGGCAAGATCATTGACACTGAAGATGAGCTTTACAAAAACTTTATCTACAACGTCCAAAGAAACCTGCATGTGGTATTCACAATGAACCCTGCAAACCCAGACTTCTCGAACAGAACAGCAAGCAGTCCTGCTCTCTTCAACAGGTGTGTGATCGACTGGTTCGGTGACTGGTCAGATGATGGCCTCCTTCAAGTGTCCAAGTCGTTCACGGAAAGCATTGATATAGCATCCGATTGCTTTTCCAAGGACGTAACCATGGATACTAATAATGACTATCAGGCAGATGCTGATGATTAAGTAGAGAAGGTCATGGATCCCCGCAATGAGCTACTGAGCCAGTGCATTGTGCAGCTGCACATCGCCGTCAGAAATGTGAACAAAAAACTGATGAGGTCCGCAAAGAAGTTCAACTTCATTACACCAAGAGATTTCCTCGACCTCATCAGGCACTTCATTGCACTCAAAAACATCAAATAGTCAGAGCTGGTTGAGCTCCAGGGCCATCTCAACAGAGGGCTTGAGAAATTGAAAGAGACGGAAGATGAAGTCGCAGAGCTGCAGGCCACCTTGAAAGTCTACCAGGCTGATCTGCTGGTGCAGGAATAAGCCGCCAAAGAGAAGCTAGCTGTTATGCTCCAGGAGCAAGGGCAGGCAGAGAAGCGTAAGGAGGTCTCACAGAAAACTGCCAAGGAGCTGGTTCTGAAACAAGCAGAAATTGCAACAAGAAAAATAAAAGTCGACGAGGATCTAGGGAAAGCTGAGCCTGCCCTGCTTGCTGCCCAAGAAAGTGTGTCTGGAATCCAAAGCAAACAGCTGAATGAGTTGAGAGCATATACGACACCTCCAGCTGCTGTCAAAACAGCCCTGGAGCCTGTGATTGCGCTGATCACGAAGACAGCCGCAAAACCAGAGTGGAAAGACGTCAGAATATGGCTCAGGAGAGATGATTTCATCAAATCAATCATGAACTTTGACAAAAATGATATTTCACCAGCTGTCAAGGTCTTCCTTATGAATAACTATTTGAACGATGAAGCGGCTTTTGATCCAGCCAGAATTGCGAAAGCTTCGAGGGCAGCTGGTCCTCTGGCCCTCTGGGTGAAGTCGATCGTCGAATATTCAGAGATCTTTCACTCGATTACGCCTCTGAGGAATGAGTTGAAGACACTTGAAGCTGAAGAGGCCAGAATGCTGGCAAAGCAACGGGAGCTGGATGCAGAGGTAATCCACTTGGAGGCAAGCATCGAAGACTTGAAAACGGAATTCGCTTAATTGATTGCCAAAGTCGAAAATATCAAAAACGACATGAAGACCGTGCTAGAAAAGGTCGCCAGGAGTGTCCAACTGCTCGCAAATCTGAGCAAAGAAAGAGTCAGATGGGAAGAGAGCAGCAAGAATTTTGTGAATCAGATGTCTTGCCTGGTCGGAGACTGCTTATTTGCAGCAGGATTTCTCACCTACATTGGATTCTTCGACCACTACTACAGGAAGTACTTGCAAAGCGAATGGAGAGACATAATCGACCAGGTGAGCTTGAAGATGAGGCAGGAGATGAAGTTCGTTGAGTTCCTGAGCAATCCAAGCGAGCGACTTGAGTGGGAAAAGCAAGGGCTGCCCGACGATGAGCTTTGCATTGAGAATGCCATAATCATGTTGAACTACAACAGGTACCCATTAGTTATCGATCCATCAGATCAAGCCCCAAAGTTCATCACGAGTCATTATGCGAAACAGAAGATCCAGAAGACCAGCTTTAATGATGATGGCTTCATGAAGCATCTCGAGACAGCCATCAGATTCGGACTGCCACTCTTGGTTCAAGATGTGGAGAAAATTGATCCCGTTTTGAACAGCGTCCTCAATAAAGAAGTCCAGAAAGCTGGTGGTAGAGTCTTGATCAGAGTTGGAGATCAAGACATAGACTACTCAGAAGCATTTGTACTTTACATGATCACCAGAGACCCCAACGCACTGTTCACTCCAGATCTTTGCTCAAGAGTGACATTTGTGAACTTCACAGTCACTCCATCAAGTCTCCAGAGCCAGTGCTTGAACATATTCCTGAAGGCAGAGAGGCCAGAGATAGACAAGAAGAGAAGTGACATCATCAAGCTCCAAGGAGAGTTCAGAGTCAAGCTCAGGCAGCTCGAAGATCAGCTCCTCAACGAGCTGACCGAGGCCGAGGGCAACATCCTCAACAACACCAAGCTGATTTAGACTCTTGAGACTCTCTAGAAAGAAGCAAGAGAAATCGCCAATGAAGTAGCTCAGGCCGACGAGACCATGAAGGAAGTGGAAGAAGTCACCGAAGAGTACATACCACTAGCCAATATGGCATCCCGACTCTACTTCTCGCTGGATAGTATGTCATCGATTCACTTCCTGTACCAGTATTCACTGCAATACTTCATGGAGATTTTGTTCTCTGTCATCGAAAAGAGTGAAAAACTGGACCAAATCCCAAGGACGAACCACCAGGCACGGCTGCAATTCATCGTTCACGAGTTCCTCAATAGAACTTATGACAATGTTTCGAGGGGTCTGCTGCAGGAGCATCAGACTTTGTTTGCTCTAAGGCTCGTCCAGATACGAAAGCATGGCGACGAGCAGTTTGGCAGGCTCTTTAGTGTATTGCTCAGGTCCACTGCTGCGCTTGAGACGAGGCTTCTTCCTTCCCTCTTGGATGGAAGACTGACGAAGAGCCAGTTGGCATTAATTGAGGGCATCGCTAGCGTCCCCGAGTTCGCTGGGCTTGTCGCGAGCATGGAAAGTGACGAATCGAGATGGCTGGCCTTCCTTGACCATCCCACCGCTGAGAACGCCGTGCCAGAGCCTTGGCGACAAACTAATCCAGACTTGAGCAAGGAGGTTGAGCAGCTGCTGAGAATGATTATGGTCAGAGCTTTGAGGCCTGATCGAGTCGTTGCAGCGACCAAAACATTAGTCGAGATGGTACTGGGCGAGGAGTTGATGCAATAGGGATAATATGAGTTGGGCCATGTCGTCGACAACGAAAGCAAGGCAAGAAGTCCACTTCTTCTGGTCTCAGCACCAGGATATGATGCCAGCTTTATGGTCGACCAGCTTGCCAAGAATAAGCACAAAAAGTATACGTCTGTGGCCATAGGAAGTCCAGAGGCGTTTGAGTAAGCTGAAACTGCAATCAAGCTAGCTGCCAGATCTGGATCTTGGGTGCTCCTCAAAAATGTCCACTTGGCTCCCTCTTGGCTTGTGGAGCTGGAGAAGACGGTCTACAAGCTGACTCTGCACGATACCTTCCGACTATTCTTGACAATGGAGGTGAATCCCAAGGTCCCAACGACCCTTCTTCGTGCATCTTGCGTGCTCTTGTTCGAGCCACCTTCTGGAATCAAGGCAGCGATGACGAGATCCTACACTCAGGCCATCACCAAAGAGCGCTCCGACCAGAAGCCAGTCTAGAGGGCAAAGCTGCACTTCATAGTGGCTTGGTTCAACGCAGTGGTGCAGGAGAGACTGAGATATATTCCGATAGGATGGTCGAAGACCTACGAGTTCAACCAGAGTGACCAGAGATGTGTTCTCGATTGTGTTGACCAATGGGTTGATTCCATGGGAGCAGGAAGAGAAGCCATCGACCCAGACAAGATTCCTTGGGATGCCCTTAGGACACTGGTGAGCCAGTCCATATTTGGAGGCAAAATTGACAACGACTTTGACCAAAAGATCTTGCAATCTCTCGCAGACTATTTCTTCAGAAAAGAGACATTCGATAATGACTATCCTCTTTTCGACGCAGGCGAGGAGCAGACAGAGCAGCTGGTGATTCCAGATTTCAAATGCTACAAGGACTTCGCTGGCTGGACGAAGCAACTTCCAAGCGTCGAATCGCCAGCTTGGAGTGGCCTGCCGATGAACGTTGAGAAGCTGAACAGAATCAGACAAGCCGAGAGCTTGATCGCCAGCACCAACCTCCTCCAAGGCACAGATGATGAGCTGCAAGTGGGAGACGAAGGCGACGATCCAGCAGGTGGAGCGAAGTGGCTGAGCAGCCTCAAGCAGAAAGCCCAGCAGTACTATGACCTGTTGCCAGAAGCGCTCGAGACTTTGCGACGAGCCGGCGCCATGGTGAAGAATCCATTGTTCAGATTTCTGGAGAGAGAGTGCAGCGTGCTGTCAGCACTCCTGCAAACGGTCAGAACGGACCTTGCGCTGGTGCTTGATGTCTGCAGTGGTACAAGGAAGTCCACAAATTACATCAAGTCCATGGCAACGAGTCTTCATGCAGATGGAGTGCCAGCCCATTGGAAGAAGTATGTCGTGCCTGTCTCAATGACGGCGCCTGAGTGGCTGAATGACTTCAAGGGGAGAGTTGAGCAAGTGCAGCAGCTCGCAGGTAGTGCAGATATAGGTAGAGCAATGCGAAATGGCATCTGGTTCGGAGGGTTGCTCGCCCCTGAGGCCTTCTTGATTGCAACCCAACAAGCAACAGCCCAACAGCACGGCTGGTCCCTGGAGGAGCTTGACATGAAGCTAGAGTTCGCGCCGTCCGACGAGGAGATGCAAAACGCTGTGAACGAGAGCACCGGATTCATCGTGCACGGCCTGGCAATTGAGAGCGCAGAGTTTGACCTGGTGGACCGCAGAATCAAGTTGGCCAGCCAGTTGTCGACAGCCCTGCCAACTGTCAACTTGCAGTGGATCCGCAAGGACTCAGCCAAGGCCAGCGGGCAACCTGCAGGAGGCGACGCCGCGGCCTCTGATCAACCTGGTGAGGCAGATAGGCAGGCTCAGCCAACGGTCGAGCTACCCCTGTACCTGAACCGATCGCGCAAGTAAGTCGTGTGCTCGGTCAGGATGCCGACCTTCGGAGTGCCAGCCCATGCCTGGTACCAGAGAGGCGTTGCGCTCTTCGCACGATGAATGGCGTGAGACCTCGCCCAGCAGGACCTGCAAGCAAGAAGTCCTACCCACTCGATGCACCATCGGAGCTCACCTTTCTACTCACTGCCTTCCCGATCATCGAGCATGGAGTCTTGATTTTGAAAGAATATCGCTATTTGCACTTATCGTTGACTTCAAAGTTACCT
>Ga0138266_1217100_pt1 | contig 14397 bp, 21 predicted proteins | sample RNAB_120151118_FD_105244 | JGI IMG/M metagenome (GOLD analysis project Ga0138266, IMG submission 105244) | Metatranscriptomics of polar marine prokaryotic and eukaryotic communities from Palmer Station, Antarctica after 192hr light incubation... | ecosystem: Environmental > Aquatic > Marine >... | reverse complement strand
CCCAAAATATCTGTTTGAAACTAGCGTTTCCCAATATCCACGTTCAATGGCCGTGTGCAAGTCATATCGCGACAAGTAGCGTGATTATTAATCCTAACCAATAAGCCTCTTTCAAGTTGAGCAACTCGCTGATATAATCTTCAGCAGATAAAACACAGTTTAACGTTGTGTTTTAACAACGATTCAGGCAGCATTGCTGAATTCACACATATAACTTCTGTGTCAAAGTTCCACTATACAGAGCGAAATCCTGGTATTTATAGCATAACTTACTTACCTGACGGTAGAATGACTACACCTATACGAACCTAGCAGTTCCCGGTGCGACTAGCGACGTGCTGAAACACGTTGATCACATAATAATCTCGTCTTGAAATGGAAATCAATGAATTGACTGTGGTCAGTCAATGTCATTATCATTTCGTTTTCTACTCATCAGGTCACTTTGCTAAAAAGCTTTCGAGTTCACTCGCCGCTTCTTGGCCCAAACCGCCACTGCCTGTCAATCTAGTCACAATCTGATTTAAAATCACAGGAGCTATTTTCTTCGCGATGCCGCCAGTGTTGATAAAGTCACCCAATCTGTGAAGACCGTGTTAAACAAACTCTTTGAAAGTTTTGATAGCTGGGATGTCTAATATGCCAAATCCAGCCAAAACATGCAAATATTACTGTTAATAGATCAACATGTCTTCTTCTGTGACCTCCCCCACCAAATCTCTGATCTCACCTGCTAAATAGTTGAGATCTGTTTGCTTGTCATTAGCGTAGTCAATTTGTGGTTAAAGATCATGTCTTCTCAACAATTCCAAAGGACTATCAGCTGATCTCAATTTTGCTGTATCTGTTTCTAACACACCAGCAAATTTTGATGGTACACCTTCGATGTGCCTGACTGATTCCAATGAAAAACTCATTGTTTTGCCATCACCTCCAACTCCGTCAAAAAGAATAATGACTGTGTGTGGTGAAAACAACTCGTAAGCTGGAACATAACGTGGATCACCATCTCTGGCTCCTGCGTAATGCAAAGCTCCGATGTAAGCTCCCACATCCACACTTGCTGCTATGGTGTCAGTGACTGAAGTTCTGTTTATGCTTGGATAAACTCTGTCACTTTGGATCAAGTATGGTTCAGTGTTTTCATACATATCACCCATGTCTCTCATACTTTGTGGTTTGTATGTGACGTCAAACATGTGGCCATGGTCAGATTCTGCCCCATTATAAGAATCAGCAGGGTAAAAATGCCTCGCTTCTCCTTCGTTGTACTATTTGTTCATGTAGTCTTAAATGGTGCTGTTGTCTACCATTTGTCCTCTTTGAGAATAGCCAACTTTAATGATTCCACCTTCATTGTCCGACTTGCTTGTTTTGTACATCCGAACACCTCCGGCAACTAACTTAGCTTTTGAAACTAATTGTGTGTAATCAAACTTGTCATCAAGAACAATATCGCCTGATTGGATATTGGTTTGATCTCCCACTCCTTTAACCAATGTGCCTCCTGCTTCATCACCAACTTAGATGGGTATGACAGGAATGGTTGTAACAGGATCATCGTCTCTCGCTGGTATATAGCTTGTGTAAGGCAGATTGTAAACTTATCTCGTAAAGAAATTTGTGTCAGACTGGCAAAAGTACATTGACCCTCTGTCACCTGCAGTGAAATCATAAACTAACATACCGTATTTCCTGGTAACTGTGATGTTAATGTTTTGTTTTTTCCTCATAGCTAAAGTTCTTTCTGATGAAAAGCTAGGTTGTCTAGCACCAGTAACTCTTGAGTCTAAAGGAATTTGTAAAGCAATTTTGTACATTCTTTCATGATAGTCATCTTCTGGACTTGAAAGTTAATGCATTTGCTTAACACCCTACAAAACAGCATGCTTAATTTCTCTATCAGCAATAGCCTTGTCATGACTATTAGTGGTTTTACCGTGAATAACAGACTGTTAAAGTTCGTCATTGGCTTAGCTTAGTTCAGCCACACGTCTAGACAATTCCATTTTTTCCTGAGCAGCTATTTGCTTTTCAAGATTGTTTTTCTGATGAATAGCTTCGATTTGGTTTGCTTCTTCCAATCTTCGTTGCATGTACAGGTTTCCTTTCTGCGGATCTGATCTGTAACTGCTTCCTCTTTGTTAAAAGACTTGGTCCATCTCTCTGTGTTCACCGATAGCACCAAACGTCAAATCAGAAGGTTCGACATCAAAATCTGGAGGCAACCTTGTCTACTGTTGGACAGTTTCCAAGTCGACGTGGTTTTTGGAATATTTGACAAAATTCGGAGTACCTCTTGCCAAACTGTAAGATTCGGTGAATTTCTGGTACTAAGAAGATGGTGTCAATTTGATCTAACCACTTTTTGCAAAAGCTTTTGATAATGCTTCGGTATTCAAACCCATTTTCTCATTATGTGCAGTAAATGGTTTAATCCATCTCTACCATGTTATTTTGTCATTCATGCTTTTGATTCTTGAAGCATATTAAGTATTCACCCAAACGGGTAAACCCAAAACAGCCATTGGTCCCAAATATTATTTGGCAACATTTGTGGTTTCAAAGTTGCCAACCACGAAGACTTGTGGATAATTGGCTTTAATAGTAGCCATTGCGGTTTTTGTGGCGTCAGAGAAATATTTCCTGTCAGCTGGCAGGGTGATGATTGGACTGTCGTCAACATCTCGCATAGTGTCTAATATGTCGAGATAATTTTTTTTGCTTAATGTACTCAGCTAAGTCTTGTTTAGATTTGTTTCCTTACATGTTCTCTTGAACGTCTGTAAGAATTTCTCTAAGTTGTTGCATATGAAGTGTATATGTGTTGGAAACTTGCGTTGAAATTTCTGGGTGATCGTTTATATTGAATATTTTTTTAATCACGGAATCTCCTATTAATGATGGAAACTCTTCATTGAAACGACTAATATCGTTCATGATTTCCAAAATCAATCCTTGTCCCCGTGAATGTCTTTGTTTGGCTTTTTCTGATTAGTAAACCAAATCAAAGTCTTCCAACATCTTGTGCTATTCATTGATCTCTAGAACGTCTGTCTACATGTCAATGATGTAATAGATAGCTTCTGTCAAAGGTTTTTCGATGATTGTAGGCTCATCAGAGTCTTCTGTTGAAACATCTCCATTGTTCTTCTGGATCTATATGGTTTTTTTCCTTTAATCCGAAACTCTCACTGTCTTTTCGTAACGTGAGTTGTTTTCAAGATCATCAGTTCCATAATAACCAGTGCTGATGGTATTAGCATATACCATTTTGGTGTCCATGAGAACAGCTTTCTTCACTTTGTTCTGTTAGCGAAGCTCATCCTCATAGATGACCGGATAATCGGTCATTTTGTAAGTGTAAGACAAAGAGTATGAATGCTCAGTTTTTGTCAAAATCTCACCTTAAGCTCTATCGTCCCATTTTGAGATACCCAAATGATCGACAGTCTTTTTTGACTTGTGCATCTTAATGGTTTTGTACTTCACCAATCTTTCCTCTACCATGGCGACCAACTTGTCAATCTCTTCACCGTATCTCTCCTCGTACCACTCAATTTCATCATCTAAATACTGATGAACGTTCATGATCTTGTACTCAATGTCAGCAACTAGCTCTAATTGAGTGACGCAAAGTTTGAATGTAGGTTTCTTGTCTTTTTTCTGCAACAATGCGTTCAAAAATCTACATATTGGAAGACCGTAATTCATTGCCATGCAACTCAAAATCTTTGCTTTCATGTAGTCATATGTGCTTTTGCTGCACACGTTTTCAACAAAATCTACTCTTATCCCTAACTTCCACAACTGGGCTCCTGGGCTATGATAAGCAAAAGCACGACCGGCTTTTGTTGTTGTAAACTTAGCTTTGCAGAATTCCGTTCCGTCCAACGGTCCAATATGAGCTACCTCTATGTCCATCCCTGAAAAGTTTCTGATAACATCAACCATTCTGTGTAAAAGATCTGAACTGTTTGAACCAACGAAAGAATCATCTCCTGAGACAATTAACTCCATCAAATAACTCGCCAAAACTTTGTCAGTTTTTGAGCGTTCTATAAGTTCCAAAGCTGATGACAATGGGTTCGTGTAACCCAACAAATCCAAAGCGGCAACGAGCTACGCTGCTTGAAGTATAGCCATCGTGATTATGCTGTTGAAATCAGCCGTAGGGAATTCTCCTGACATTCTTGTGTTTTTCAATTTGGCATATTGTCTGCCTTTTTGAACTTCCAACAAAGTCTCTTAGCATGTAATGTATTCCCACAAATCCCAAACTGGCCCTAAAAGAGCTTCCAAAATAATGTTCTGTAAAGAAAGATATTTTTGAGTCAAACCTGTGTCAAACTGTTTCATGTCGAAACAACCAAAAACTGAATATTTTTTGGATATTTCCAAAATGTCATGGATTTTCTTATTTTCTGAACATCTGTTTGATAGGCCTGTGAAATCTACAAAGGGTTCGACAATTTGAGAGTAAATTCCCCCCAAGATAGCACGTGTGTTTGCATCTTGACATTTAATTGGTCTCGCGACAATCTTTTTTGCGATCACAACTTCTGTCTTGACGTGCATTTAAACAATGTTGTTGATTTCTGGTAAAATTTGTTTGCAACATCTTTTAGTCATCTCCATATTGTGAGGGTAATGTGAAGCAGCTTCCTCTCCAAATAATGTCTCAACAGCATGTTTCTTCTCGTCAACAGTTTGTTTTTTAGACCTGTGAATTTAATCAACTGTGCCCTCAAGCACATCATAAACACCGGCAGTCAGTGGATTTTTTGTTGCGTTGAACTCATTAATCATTGGTCTGACTTTTTGTAGCATTAGACCTGTGACTATGTCTATGAACTATCTGTTGTGGTCTTTACCCCCGTTTGTGTTTCTACCGTTGCATGTTTCAATTTTGTTGTGAATACAATTACCGGTGACTACCAGATTAGTGTCTGGAGTGGGTGCAATCACAGAAACCAATTTGTCTCTGTGCGTGCATTTAGTCTGATGGACTTGAGTTTTCCTCGTGAATTATGTGTTGTTTTTCAAAGTGAAAGACTCAGTACCAGCACAATATGATGTGACATAAGTGGGCGGATCGTCAGCTATGTCTGGGGGATTTTCATTGTCTTTGTATCTCTAAACAAACTTAGAATCTTAGCTTGCCATTTGGCAATTCTCTGGAGTGAAAATCTTTTCGTTTTCAATATGAACAACTGGTCTGGTCGATTCATAGGGTGAACTCAAATCCAAACCGTAATTAATTTTCGCTTTTTTGTTCAAAACGCTAGTCATTGACAATTCTCGTTCGCCTGCGTGTTTCCTAGTTGAAGAAAGGTATTTCTACCAATAAAACTCATGACCCTCAACTTGTTAGGAAGAAATCATATCTTCAATGTTTCTAGCTTGTGTTTTCAAACCTTGACATGTGAGTAGACTTTTATCTTGGTCTGTTCCTAAGACGTAATCACACCATTGTCTCTCCGCTCGATTGGGCTCTCTTAGAGGATTTTCCAGAATATTAACCCTCATGGATTTTCTGAGAGCTTGAATGTGTTCTTGATATTGCTGGCGCTAAATGCTAGCTTGTTTTCTAACACTGCATGTGACTGTTTTTTGAGGATTAGTCAATTGCATGTTTTCCAAAATCTATATGGATGGACCTGATTTACACGAAGGTGATAAGCAATCTAAGATCGGGTTTTGCTTGTAAATTTTATCTATTAAAGAATAGTTCTGAATGCTGATACCTGGGTAAGCATGACCGTGATGCCCTAAAACAAAAGCATCGATAGAATGTGAACCCTTCTTTCTGTCGTATGGCACTACCGCACCATGTTTATTGTAAATGACAGCGCCGGTTGTTTAGCCTGTAGACACGAAAGCAATATCTATGTTGAAACTTTCTGCTATGGCCTGAAGCTCATGTAAAGCAACTCCTGAATAACTTGGAGTAGGTGCAATACCTTTTTAATGCTTTTCATTCTTGGAAAACTTCTTGAAGAATTATAGCAAAGCTTCCTGAGGATTTTCTATGGCTTTCCTCAAAAAATTTTCTGTGTGGAAACTAGCTCCCACTTCTGGATTGCGGTCTATAATTCTGCTCATACTGGACACCGCTATTGACACCATAATGCACGAAGCTTTAGTTGAACCTGAACCTGCGTTCACAATCATATGTTGGTCATCCAACAATTCAGTCCTGCATTCATAATGGCTTCTCAACTAGCATGCGTGACCTGCGTTAAAAGTGCAGTGTTTTGCTATTCTTGTTTTTGCTTTGATTTCTACAATCTGGTTCTTGTATGCTGGATAGTTTGAAAATTCTTAAGCAAGTGAACCGACGATTAGCTCTGACCCAGACACTGCACCTTCGCATGTTGACCATAACATGTTGGATGCTTGATTTTCTTGGGCCAACCTCGTGAGACATTGTAGTACTATCCTGGGATATTGTACATCTCTTGCCTGATAACCTACGTCAGAAAAACTGCCACTCAGGTTTTTTGGCACTGCTATACCAGATAGACCTAATGCATTCGAAAACATAGTTTTCAGACCAATACTGTTCTCAGCGTTGGTCAAATGTCTGGATTGCATGACCATTTTTTGTATGTCCTCCAACTGAATTATCGGGAAATAATCTTGCTCCATACCCTCATCATAGACATAAACAGGGATGTCTTCCTTGTTTGCCCAAAGTAGCATGTCTGTTATTTCACAATGATCGTCGGCTTACGGAAACGAAACTATGAAAGAAGTGTCATTGACACCAATTTGAATAGATTGAATTGTTCTGTAATTGACGTTGTTCGGGTCTGATTCTTTTTCGAGATCAAGACAAATACCTTGATTTCTTAACTGAGCAATGCTGGTTCTTTGCTGAATTATGCGTTTAACATTGCGTCCGCTCATGTTGTTGTAAACTTTGATCAGACCAAGCTCCTCTACACCGTGACAATAACTCTTCACGTACTGAGACTGAACGTGCTTGTCTTTTAACATTGGATATAAAGCGAATGTGTAATCTCTGTAACCCTTTGGTGGCACTGCATATCTTGTTTTTGATTCTTTTGTCAGTTCAAAATCAATAACGTGTTGTTCTTTGTATGTGTTAAAAACTTTTTGTTCTGTGGTATCCACGTCTAAAGCGGCCAAAACACACGAAATCTGAGCTGGTGTGTAACCAAAACAGTCAAAACTACCTTGCATGACACTGATTCTGGCTCTAATAGCCAAAATTGACGAGTCTAGATCATTGATCAAACCTGCGTATTTTGCTTTGCCTGCACCAGAATGCTTGATTAGAGGATTCATATTGGATGTGATGACCTCTTCTAAATTGGTGACCATTTTCTGTGACATTGGTTAATCCGGAGCTTCTTTTTGAATAACATCGAGTTCACCTTCGATACTTTATGTGTAAAAATCTTCGAAATCTGTGTCTCTGTTGTAATCCCTTTTCTTGACACTACTATTCTTGAGATCTGTGGCTGGCTTCTCACTGCCTATATCAAGAAACTCTTTACTGAATCCATCAGTGTTCTCATCATCAGCTTCTTGCGTCTCTGATAACAAAAAATCTCCACCCCAATCTTTGGAAATGTTTCCTACGTTTATTTCAGTTCTGTCTACTGGTACTTCGACATCGAAACTAAACTCTGGTACAACCTTCTTTTTGTTACGGCTAAAAAATTTTTTGACAACTTTAGCTGCTTTGACGATACCTTGATCTATCTTGCCATCTGAACCACTCAATTCAGCATCCTTTTGCTCTGAAGCTCGAACTTCTAGTGTGGCCAAAGATGTGGCAGCGTTCTGTTCCTTCGTTTTGTTCAAAACAGTACGTAGTCTGTCAACTCTTTTTTCTTGTTGAATCAACCTGGCCTTAGACCTTGATTCTTTCTTTTGATGGTAGAATTTCTTCAAATTGTCATAAGCTTTTTAGAGCGATTCGACAAAGAAACTGTGAAGCTTTGACCAAACCATCGAAAAGAAATCAGATATCATGCTTTTTTGTTTCTGACCTCCCTCACCTTCTCTGTTCATAAAAAGCTTAGTGAACACTGGTTGAAGAACTCTTTTGATAGCTTTGTAAGCGTTAAAAAGCAATTGAATTGAGAATGAAGTGCAATTTTTCAAGAGTTGGAAAATTGTGCCTAAAAGTTGTGACAGAGTGCTCGACAACTAATATGCGAAACTTCTTTTGGATATGGTATGAGTGTTGTTCATCTTTTTCCTTACTATCTGACCTCTTTGAAGTTTCTTGTTTCTTTCTCTGTCTCCCAGATTTGTATTCCCGGAAACACGTCCTATCAATGACTGATTGACTTTGGATTTCACAGTTTAACTCCTTATTTCGCTGATCAATTTTGAAAAATCTGCTTTGTCTTGCTGGACTTCTGGAATTTGTTGATCACGTAATTGATCAATTGATTGAGCGCTAATCTCCCTCACAAAGTCACCGTTTGAATCATTGTAAGTTGTGTATGGAATTTGAGTGTAAAATGTTGGTTAATCATCCATGCCCAACTCATGATATCTAACTTTGAAAACAACTGGGTTGTGTTTTGTTGTGACACTGAATGAATTAATGGCTGTCTGAATAGCTACCAAGACTTTAACTGGCACTGTGATTGGACCAGCATCAGCTTTGTGATCCAAAATACTGATTATCTTATCAAAGAAAGGTGCAACTCTTTCGAAAGAATCAACAGTACTGTATTACATATCAAGAAGACTCTTGCCAGCTGTGTCGGTCTGAATCTCCATCTTGATTGGGTAACTTTTGGCAACTTCGTACAACAAATTGGCCACACATCTCTCAACGGACTAACTGGCGATTTCTTTGTTGATAACCAAAGTGACTGCTGTGCCTTAGAATATCCCAGGCTTGGCAAAGTTTATTCTCTTGGGCAAAATTATTGTTCTGTCATTTTGCAAAGGTTAATCTCTCACTGCAAGCTGAGCTTTTTGATCAACAATGATGTTGGTTACTGATGAATTGATGGACTTGTGCCTCACTATGCTGTAAGTGAAAGCATCATACTCAATGAAGCCACCCATCCCACTTATGAGATAAAAATCTCTCATGTCAATGGCTTGTTTGTAACTCGCTGAAGCATGATCTTTGAGATTATTGAAACAAATTGCTCTGGTTTCCTGTCTCTCATAATTGTAAGGCTTGAGAGTGTAATCATCTAAGTTGTGCTGCCTTGAAGTTGAAGTGATGGTGTAGTCATGTAGATTGTCAACTACACTGACAAGATAATTAAAGATGTCATCACCTCTTTCACCTTTGACAAATTTGACTGAATCAAAAATTGAAAAACCGTGTCTGAAAACCTCTTCCGATCCATTGTATTACAACATCATTTCATTTTCCGCTCTAAGTAGCTAACTACAACACAAAACGTTGAGTATTTGCTTTGACACACAACTTTGGTTGTAATGATGTGAAACATCAATGAAAGATTTGAAATCTTGTCTCATGAGAATCGAAGGACCCATGTAGTAACTTTGATCCACAGTAACTATGCACTGTTGACTGTCAGAAGGTATCTGCTGGGTTCGTGTGAAGACTCCGTACATATTCTCACTTCTACATTTGAGTAGTTTTTGGAAATTGTCCTGATCTTTGACACCGTGACAATAGTCCTGTATTAAACAAGTACTCATGACTTGTTTGTCATGCGATGACATGATCAAACGCTCTCGTGAAGAGCTTGGATTTAGGAAAAAATATGATTTAAACCCACCGTTTTTCATCTGTTTGCCAATCCTCGATATAGCCCATTTCCTGCTCGATTAGAGAGGTCTATGGCCACTCGTGTCATTCAACTCTGCTTCATCGAACTTGCTGTTGGTTTTGACTTTTTTGTGTGCTACATATGGTGATATGAAACTTATGTCCCTAAGATTGGACAATTTCGTGTGGTATTCGAAAATGCAGTCTTCGACGGTGACCATGTTAGTTTGTATGTCTGTGTCTGCATGAACGTAATTTTCACCATAGCTTGTTTCCTCGTTGCTACAAGCTTTGCCATCTTCGTGAATAATGTTAAATTCAAGGTATGGCAACATTTTTGGGAAAAGAGTTGAATATCTCTGATTGGATATCAACTCACCACATTTCAACTCGTGAGCATCTGTGTTGATGTAATCGTCACATCTCTGTTCTCTACCAAAAGCGTTAGTAAGAACACTCTGCATGGCAATAACGTGACACATGTGGAGATTGTCATCCTGATTGTGTAACCATTTAGTGCATTTGTTTCCACAGCATTCTTTGATACCATACATTCTGTGAACACTCGCCAAAAGACTGACGACCAAATTGGAATAATTGATGTTGACAGGTTAAAAAGAATGAAATCTGAAACCAGTAATGGTTACAAATCCGCTGTGTCTGCTCAACTGCTCGTTTTCGTAATCAAACAATATTTGCCTTTCACCAGCCAAAGCCTCCTCTTCTTCTATATCAAGTTGTTCCTCGGCAGATGGAGCAACAATTGCAGGTGCGTCTCTGGCCCTAAGCTAAGGTTGCGGCGGATTGTTCTTTTCTCTCCTAGCTTTCCTCATTTTGACACCAGCATCAAATTTGGCATGCTTCTTCTTCATAGCTAACATCGCTATGAAACTGTCACTTTCTTCTTTGTTTTATGCGTCAAGTTTATTTGACCATTCCACGATTTTCTTGCTCATGATTTTGTAGAGATATCTGAGATAACAATGTCTAGTGTAATCTTTTTTCTAAAGTTACCTATCGGACATTTTGACAAACCTTGTGTCTTCTAACATTGCGTCACCTCTTCTAGCTCCCAACTGTTCAGCTTAGTGGATACGATCATTGGCAAGTTGCTCATTGTCCCATGCTGTCATACGGAGTTCTCTGCCTTCCTAGTTGCCTCCTTCTAGTGAGTTGGCATACAATGCTCTCTCTTCTATCCTTTTTGTGCGTTTGGCTAGCTCCTCTTCCGTGTCTCTCTAAACTATAGAAAGTCTGATGGTTTCTTCATGCTGCATGTATTCAGCCTCTGTATCAAAATGCCTTGTGTAACCGGCTTCTTGATTGGTGTCCTCCCAAACATATGACAAATAGTTAATCATCCATTTTGAGAACTGTGTGGTTGGGTCTGAAATTCTTTCCGAGTTAGCAATAGGGCATTTGATCTAATTGATACCTTGAATTGTCCTTTGAATGTCTTCATTGTTGTGTCGATAAACACCCGAAGCTTCATCAGCACTTAGTTTAGCTTTCTCAACTTTGGACAAAGATAAAATGTCACCCAAAATTTCGGTAACTGTAGTTTTGGACAAATTTTCTCTAGTACTCTCTCTGTGTGTTGGTACTATTGGAACTACAACAGGTATGTCAGTTGCCAAATCCACAACTTGTTGAGTTTCGTGTGGTCCTGAAGGAGGCATTAAACAACCTTCAGTGATGATTGACTGATTTTTAATTTCTTCGGCAATTTGTTCTTTCTCTTCCACTTGTTTTCTGTGCAGCTCTTTTTGCTTGTTCGCAAAATACAACTTGTCTGCTCTCTACTTCTCCTGCACAGCTTCCTTAAGTTTCATTTTGAGCATTCTGTCAATGTTTTTCTGATTTTCTTGTTAGGCATGTTGTTTCTTCGAGTAGTCATGGTCTCTAGCTTGTTTCTTGATATTTTTGACCTCCTTAGCTAATTTGTCTCTAACCCTCTTGATAGTTCTTGACTCATCTGGATCTTGTTACTCAAAATTGATACCAACATATTGAGATACGATGTTGCTACCGAACTTTGCCTCATTTACAGATTCAGTTACTGTTCTTTTTTCTTCTTCAGTGTCCTTGGAATCATCTGTCGTCTTGCCGTAAGCACCTCTCCTGTGGTGAGTTTGAATCTTGATAGGTTTCTGCTTAGCTTCAAACATGCCAGTCAAATCATTTCCAACGCTACTGCTGCCCTGCGTTATACCAAACACATCTTTCAGAGTTTTTGATGTTTGATCTTTGTCAAAGAGAGCAAAAGATTTTTAGTCCATTTCGCTCAGCTCTATGGCAGTGTGGAAATCGGCATCGTTGTTCAAACGCTGTCTGTGTTCTTAATCTGACTTCTCAAGAACTTCTTACATACGCAGATCATCCTCAACTTAAAGCTGTGCTTCATTTTCTTTTTAAGTGCGTGTTTTGGTGCCGTTTTCTGAATATTCTCTTGATTGGTTCAAACCTGCTTTCAATTGTTGAGCGTCTTAGACTGAAAGACGATGAGTCTCCTCACTCTCTTTTTGGCTAATCATTGATTCACTCATAACTCTTTTTGTTTCTAAGTACTCCTTGTTGGCTTGTTTCCTTTGATTCTTGCTCATGCGTTTTGTGTTCGGTGGTGGTATGGCATCGAACAATTTTTTCGAATCAACCATAGCAGTTTACAACTACCTTTCCTCCTCAATGTCAACCAATCTGCGTTTTTCCAAAGCAGCCTCATCCAACTTGTCAGATAAAATTTTCTCTAATTTAGCCCGTCTTTCTTCTTGAGTTGGTTAATTCTAAACAGCAGATACCTTCAGCTTTCTCAAACTTTCAGTAGGTTGAATTGCAGTTGTAGATTGAACGACGTCTCTTGACTGAGAGAAAGTAACCTTTTTGGGTTGAATAACATCCTTCTTTGGTTGAGAGACAATTTTCTTAGGTCTCCTGAAACCTTCAATCATCATAGTTTCCTGCTCTTTTTTCATCTGTTTTTGGATCTTTGTTTTCTGCGTCTGGAAGTAAGCTAGCTGGGACTGCTGTGCTTCAATGTGCGCTTTGACAGATTTGTATCCTATCGCAGCCTGTGGGTCATCCTTTTCAGAAATCATCTTGCCTTCAACTTTGTCAATAAGACGTTGAAACTCGGTTATCTAAGTAACCTACACCAATTGTCTTTTGGCGCATTCTCTGACATGACTCTAATCTTCTGTGTGATTGACCGTTCTTGTTGACAGGATGTTTGGTTGGCTTGCTCCACCGTCAATCTGGGTTTAAGACACATCCAAATGCGAAGTTGAAGAATCAATTTGACCATCGTCTTCACTATCATCCAAAGATGACCTCATAGGTGGGTCATCATCTAAAGGTTATCTCATAGGTGGATCGTCTTCTTACTTGGTTTCTTCCAAAACCACTCTAGGTGCTGCTTAACTCATGATTTAGGCTAAATCAGTGACATCTTTTTTGTTGTTCTTGCACAACTATGTCATTCTGTCGTCGACCTTGTCTGCAGCTCTTTCTTCACGTGCAGCTTCTTTGAGTTGATTAGTTGCGTCTGGAGTCACTGCAGCATAACTGTGACTGCCTTTGATATTTCCACCCTTACCTTTGTTGCCTCCAAAGTGCGCGCCAACAGAAATCTCACTACCACACTTTTCTGTCCACAATTGTTCAGGAACGATATCACCGTCTACGATTTGGAGCTCACCGGTAAATTCTTTTGGCATTTCTTGCTAAACATGAGTGTTCGTGTGGTTGAAATTCTTATGCAGTATGGAAGAAAAGAATCTCATGTTGTTTGTTCTTTTTGGATGGATCTGTTCTTGGATTGCATCTTTCTTCATCTCCTCGTTAACAAGATATTGTCTTTGTTATTCAACATTCATGAGGACCACTTCACCGTTGCAGGTGAACTGCTTGAACAAATTGGGTCTGGTTTGTTTGGTATCACGGTATTGGTTTCTGTGCAAGACTTTCAAAGACCTCATATCATGCTGATCAGCATATTGATATGCAGGGTCTCTCCTCAAAATCGTGTTAACGTGACCAGGACACAGGTAATTGCCAGTGTCATAAAGCTCGTTCAAGACTGACGTCAAATCACATGAAGTCTTGATCTTTTCCAAAAGCTCACCTCTTTCTTTCTCGTAATCAGCAATGATGTTGACCATCTCGTCGTCAACGAGAAGTTGGTTGGCTCTTGTCAACTGAACGATAAAACCCAGTCTGTAAGTGCCCTTACCAGTTACAACTCTTAAAAGCTGAGCAACTTTTTCTTCGAAAGTGTCATTGATTTCAATGAACATGTTGTGTGCATACCCTAAGAAATAACAAAAAGTGTAATCATTTTCATGTTCGCACAAACCATTATTTAGTTGTGCTAGGATGTCCTTAAACTCTGGTCGTTTAGCGGAAACTGTCCTCATAGCCATGTACTTGGCCTGTCCAAATAAACATTTGAACTTTTCACTCTCAGCACCTTCATTGGTGTACTTTGAGAAGAAATCATGGTACTCTTGACTTTCAAAGAATTAGTCTGGAGATTCCATGGGTAAGAAAACAATGTCATTGTTTCCCGGCAAGGAGTTATTCGGCATGGAAGCTGAGCCCTCGACCTTACTAATAATATTACGTTGAGTAGTATTCATAAGTAGTTGTGATAAAGT